>OKWQ01000024.1_pt1 | contig 273662 bp, 282 predicted proteins | sample 1607071 | NCBI WGS metagenome assembly OKWQ01 (sample SAMN07501039, study PRJEB24779) | human gut metagenome | reverse complement strand
GGCATAAAAAATACTCCTCCTTATTTCAACAATTTATAATTTTCAAACTGTCTACTTTAAGGGGAGCACTTCAAAAAAGATACACCCTTAAATTTGATTTTTACTATACAAATAGTATGATAAATCGTATTTTTCCATACAATACATAAAACCAGATGAATAAATGTAAATCAGAAAAATTTTAATTATTCATGAAGGAGGAATTCATAATGAGAGTCACACCGGATATGATAGACAAACAACTTCGTTTAAAAGGTAAAATCATGAATAAATTTGTTCATTACAATAGCCCTAATGATTTTAAAAATACAAATAAGATAATGGAAAAATTGTATAAAGGAAAGTGCAGTAAAAAAATGATTTGTGAGGAAAAATACATTACCAAAAAAGATGGAGAAGTAATTCGAGTATGTATCTATAAACCGATTAATACTAGACCAAATGCAACAGGTCTTTTGTGGATACACGGTGGAGGATACGCCATGTGTATTCCAGAACAAAATATGTATTATTTTGAAAAATTCACTTCTGTTGCAAATTGTGTAATAGTTGCTCCTGATTATACTCATTCAGTAATAAAACCATACCCAACTGCCTTTTGTGATTGTTATGATGTTCTTTGTTGGATGAAAGCCAATGCAAGTAAACTAGGAATTAGAGATGATCAGTTGTTTGTTGGAGGAGAAAGTTGTGGAGGTGGAATTACTGCTGCCATAAGTCTTTATGCAAGAGATACTAAAGAAGTAAATATAGCTTTCCAAATGCCACTATATCCAATGCTAGATGATAGAATGAATACATATTCAGCTATAAATAACAATGATCCTATGTGGAATTGTGTAAATAACAATTTAGCATGGAGATTGTATCTAGATGATTTATTTGAAAGTAACAACGTACCAAAATATGCAGCTCCAGCTAGAGAAGTTGATTATTCTAATCTTCCTCCTACTTTTTCTTTTGTTGGTGATATAGAACCTTTTCATGATGAAACTATTAACTACATTAAAAATCTTAGACAAGCTGGAGTAAAAACACATTTTTCTGTGTACAAAGGTTGCTATCATGGTTTTGATACAGTTTGTCCTAAATCTAATAAAGGAAAGTCAGCTATGAATGATATGCTTAGAGTTTTTGAATTTGCAACCATGAATTATTTTGCAAAACAAGATAATTAAATTATTACACTATACTTCTAATATAAATTAGACATTTTTATAAAAACTTGTCAATAAATATCGAAATATGCATATATTGTATTAAGATGTTAATCATCTAATATAAATTTTAAAAAGGAAGGTAATTATTGATGAGATATAAAAAACCAGAATGCTATGACAATGGAAATTCATGCTGTAAAAAAAATCAAAATGTTTGTTATTATAAATGTTCTAATAAACAAGATTCTTATCATAAGTGTGAAGGCATAATAAATAAAACAGAGGAATTAATTGATCAAATAGAAGAAAAAAATGACAAATTAGGAAAAAATTTAGAAGATGGAATTAATGCTGTAAAGGGTATAAGCGATATTATGCCAGATATTACTGATTTAGAAAAAGCATTAAATGATATACAAACTGCATTGGATGCTGCTGTTCCAGCATTACAAGCAATAAAAGATGCTGTAGATGCAATAGAAGATCCAAATGGTGGTTTAGATGATTTAGAAAAAGCTCAAGAAAAACAAGAAAAAATTGCTTGTTTAGTAGATGAACTAGAATGTAAATTCGAAGCTACAGTAGAGTGTTTAAGTAAGACAAGTTGCAGTAATCCAATACTAGTTCCTGTTGATGATTGTGAAGAAGACTGGGACTGTGGATGCCATAGACCATGTAAACACAAAGATTGCTAATAAATATTAATATAACAGACACCAAATAATATTTTATTTGGTGTTTTTAATTTTTTAATATAATCTACTAATATTCACATAACATTAATTTACAAAATAGAAAGTGTAGATAACATAGTTATAAGCTTAATTGTCTACACTTTCAAAGATGAAAATTCTAATTTAAAATTTTTTACTACTTTTTATTTTGGTATTTTTTCTTTTTATATTCATAATCAGGTATTGGAGTAGGGACTACAGTTCCAGGAATACCGGCTGGTCCTTGTTGTCCTGTTTCACCTTTTGGTCCCTGTGGGCCCATTGGACCTGCTGGACCTGCTGGGCCAGTTTTTCCTTGAGATCCAGTATCTCCCTTCTCACCTTTTAGACCTTGTGGGCCTTGTTGGCCCATATCTCCTTTTTCTCCCTTTGGTCCTTGTGGGCCTGTTTCACCTTTTGTACCCATACTTGATGTTCCAGGAATACCAGATGGTCCTTGTGGGCCTGTTTCACCTTTTGGTCCCTGTGGACCCATTGGTCCTGCTGAACCTGCTTGACCTGCTGGACCTGCTGGACCAGTCTTTCCTTGTGATCCCATGTCTCCTTTTGGTCCCTTTGATCCTTTTGGACCCATTGGTCCCATTGGACCTGCTGGACCTGCTGGACCAGTTTTTCCTTGAACTCCTACGCCACTAGAAAAACTGCATAGTGGGTTTACATAAACTTCTTTACCTAAATCTACATATTGAATAGAACTTAATTTAATATAGATCGGACCTTTACCAGAGCATGTTTTACCCATAACTGCACACTGATTAACCTGACAAACTTTTAATCTTAATATACAGTCACTGCCTTCTAACTTTAACCCCACGATTTTGCCAATTGAACATTTTAAAATATTAAAAATTTGAAAATCTCCACAATTTACAGGAACAACAAACATAGGGCAAGATGTAGATTCCATTTTACCAGAGCAGTAAACTTTTTTATTTTTACAAGCTTTATCTGCTTTTAGCTCCTGACATGAAGACATGTTGCAAGAATTACACTTATTTACACAATTTTTGTCCATAATAGTACACTCCATGTTGATAATATTTAGTAGAATTTCTACGTATTATATTTATATGATAAAAATCATAAAATGTTTATCATATATGCTTAGAGAATTGATCTATATGACTTTTTCACTATGTAAAATAAATGCAAAATCCTATAAGTTTTTTATTTTGTAAGTATACAATTAAAGCATGGATAATTTATTCTTATATCCATGCTTTAATAACTTTGTAGTATAAATTTATATTTTAGTTTATTAATTATTTATCCAATAAATTTCCATAAAGTACAGGATAATAAGCAGTGCTAGTAGTATCTATATCCAAATCTCTTACCTTAACATGGCCTGCACTAGATGAAGTATCAATTATTTTTCCATTACCAATATATATGGAAACATGATGTACGTGATATTTAATATCATCAATAACTTCATTTCTACTACAAGTATCATTATCTCCATTATTATCACAATATGGACTATTTTCAATATTAAAGAAGATTAAATCGCCTGGTTTAAGCTGGCTTGCTGTTATTTCTCCACCTTGTGCTAATACATATTTTGCTTGATTATCAGATCTTAAATTATTTAATCCTGTATATCCTATGGAATTATAGCAATAAGCTGCAAAAGTATTGCATCTTAACAAACCATCAGCAGTAGATCCATAAGGAAGTCCTAACTTAGAAAATCCATTATATAATAAATTTGTTCTTTTATCATTTTCAAAACCAGACTTTATTTTCATACTATTTGCAACACCATTACTACCGAAAGTAAAGTTAATATTACAATAAGTTATTGTTTTATTAATAGTCATAGCAAAAGTACTTTCATTAAAGTAGTATAAATCTTTATCAAATGATTGAAGACCCCTTAAAGCATTAAAATCTTTATCACTAAAATAATATGTGTTTCCATCTGTTTTCTTAAATCCATTAATAGCTTCACAAGTATATGTATCAAAATAATATTTTTCTCCACCTATTGTTCTAAGACCTTTTAATGCTTGATGTGATGACTTTGAAAAATAATATTTTTTACCATCTATTGTTCTAAGTCCTGTTAGTGCTTCACCTGATGATTTTGAAAAATAATATTTCTTACCATCTATTGTTCTAAGTCCCGTTAGTGCTTCACCTGATGACTTTGAAAAATAATATTTTTTACCATCTATTGTTCTAAGTCCTGTTAGTGCTTCACCCGATGATTTTGAAAAATAATATTTCTTACCATCTATTGTCTTAAGTCCTGTCAATACCTCAGAAGATGATGTTGAGAAACAATATTTCTTTCCGTCTATTGTCTTAAGTCCTGTTAATGCCTCACCTGATGATTTTGAAAAATAATATTTTTTACTATCTACTGTTCTAAATCCTGTTAATGCCTGATATGATGACTTTGAAAAATAATATTTCTTCCCACCTATTGTTCTAAGTCCTGTTAGTGCCTGGCCTGATGATTTTGAAAAATAATATTTCTTCCTATCTACTGTTTTAAGTCCTATTAGTGCCTCACCTGATGATTTTGAGAAGTAGTATTTTTTCCTGTCTACTGTTCTAAACCCTGTTAGTGCTTCACCTGATGATTTTGAAAAGTAATATTTCTTTCCTTGTATTGTTTTAAGTCCCTTTAACTTTTTACCTGTTTTAGGACTATAGTAATAAATTTTACCAGACTTCTTAACAAATCCAGAATATTTTTTTTTAGTTAAAGTCGTAGATCTTTCAGCATAGGCACTATAATTCACATTAGAAAACCCAACGGAAAATAAAGCCATCACTAAAAATAAACTTAAGTAAATCTTTCTTTTATTATTCTTTTTACACATTTAATATCCCCTTTCACATATCTTTAGTTTCCCCCTTCATACATCATATTTTTCCAAAAATTAACTACGCACACATAAATTATAGTGAAAAATATCATAAATGCAACAATAAAGTTAATTATTTTAAAAAAACAAGTAATATTTTGTATCATTCTGCAATATAAGACACTTTGTTAGGAATTTATAACTATTAAACAAAAAATTTCTATACAAGTTTTTACGCACAAAGAATTGTAGTATACTTATAATTAAACAGTAGAAAATTAGGAGTATATTATGACAATTAGGCATTTAAGAATTTTTATAACTATAGTGGAGTGTAAAACCATGAGAAAAGCAGCACAAAAGCTATACATATCTCAGCCAGCAGTAAGTCAGGCAATATCTGAATTAGAAAAGTATTATGGTATAAAATTATTTGAACGATTGTCTCAAAGATTGTACATAACAGAAGCAGGGGAGACTTTATTATCATATGCTAGACATATTGTAAGTTCCTTTGAAGATATGGAAAGTGCTATGTTTGATGCATCCTCAAAAATGACAATAAAAATTGGAGGGAGTGTGTCTATAGGAACTACAATGTTAATAGATCTTGTAGAAAAATTAGAAGATGAGATTTCTGGAATAGATGTAAGAGTAACAGTAGATAATACTTCTACTATTGAAAAGAAAGTTTGTCTTAGCGAACTTGATTTGGATATAGTAGAAGGTTGCTTACAAAGTGATGAAATAATACAAATTCCCGTACATAATGATGAGTTGGTAATGGTAGTAGGAAAAGATCATTTATTTTGGGATAAACAGTGTATATCAATTTCACAATTGCAAAACCAAGACGTAATATCTAGAGAAGAAGGTAGTTCAAATAGAAATCAATTTGAGCAATTGCTTATAGAAAATAAAATTAAAATCAATAAGAAATGGAGCTGTACAAATACAGAAGCTATAAAAAATTTAGTTAAAGATGGCAAGGGTATAGCAATAATATCAAAGTTATTAATAAGGAAAGAAATAGAGGAGAATACGCTTAAAATTGTTAATGTTGACGATATTAAAGTTTATCGTGAAAGCAAATTAATTTATCACAAAAACAAGTACATATCACCTCAGATGAAAAAATTTATTGAGATATGCCAAAATAGGTATGCCTAAAGATTAGGTATACCTATTTTAGTTTTTATATGATTGCACTTTGAATTAAATATATTGCAGTTCCAACAACACCACTTCCAAGTATTATAGATATAGCATTTGCTTTATATTTTCTAAGTAGATATAAACATCCAACAAATATTCCTAGTTCTATAATTCTAAAATCACCTAAATTTAAGCTTCTTATATCTGAATTAAATAGTGCTAGTAATAATATAGATGCACCTGCAGAGCCTATTAAAGCTACAACTGCAGGTCTAAGTGATGATAATACAGTTTGTACACCGGTGAAATCACGATATTTATAATAAAAATGTGCAAGGGTTAAACAAATTATAAATGATGGTATTATACAACCAAGAGTACAAATTGTTGCTCCAAAAGGACCAGAAAGTCTAGTTCCAACAAATGTAGAAGAGTTAATAGAAATTGGTCCAGGTGTCATTTCTGCAATTGTTATTAAATCCGTAAATTCAGATAGAGTCATAAGACCATGGACATTGACAATTTGATCTTGAATAAGAGGAATAGCTGCATAACCACCGCCTACACTAAATAATCCTACTTGTAAAAAACTAAAAAATAATTTCATTAACAACATTGTTTTTGTCCTCCATCATGCTTTTTTTCTTTCTTCAAATTAACTATTAAATCAATAATACCTATAGCTAAACATATTAATATAATAATCATTGCACTTATACTAAAGAAATATGTTGCAACAAATGATATTATCATCATAGATATATACATAACTCTTTTTGTATTACAAACGTTTTGAGCTAGATTTATAACAACATCAAATATAACTGCTGCAACACCTGCTCTCATTACTTGAAGCATAATGGCAATATATGTATTAGTTCTAAATTGTGTATAAAATAATGAAATAAGAGATATGATTACCATTGGAGGAATAATTGTTCCAATAATTGCAACTAATGAACCTATAACTCCGTTCATACGATAGCCTATAATAACTGAGGCATTTACAGGAAGGGGACCTGGTGATGATTGTGTAATAGCTGTTATATCTAGCATTTCATCTTCCTCAAGCCACTGTAACTCTTCTACAAATTTTTTCTTCATAAGAGATACTATTACAAATCCTCCGCCAAATGTACAAGCACTAAGGACAAACATTGATTTAAATAAAATCCATAGTCTTTCTGATTTCGACTGTTTTTCATTCATATAATTTACCTTCTTTCCATATTTACTTTTAACTTAATTATATAAAACTAATAATGATGAGTAAAATACATATTAATTATAAAACCGATAATGAATACTTATCATTATTATTAATTAGTTAAATCTTTATAAAATAACAACATAATTAACCTAAATATAGGAATAAAGAGTCTCATGTAGAATTATATAATATAAGCTAAATTTAGATACAGACATTATGATTTCATCTTAATACTTAGATAAATATAAAATAATATAAATTATTTGAGGTGATTATATGCCATGTAAAACTAAAGTTAATGAGGACGAAAAAATAGTAAACGAAATTTGTGAAAAACTAAATAAGTTAGTAAAAAAAATAGTATATTTAGATCCAAGCTTTGTATATACAGGTTCAAAAGAGAAGGGCTATTACACCATTTATAATAAGAATAATTATGGTAAGAGTATGGATTTAAGCTTGAATTTCAGACTATATTACCCAGATAAAGAATCTTTCTATTATGATACACAAGCTAAGCATTTAAAAAGTACGGATCTTAATGAATATATCCAAAGTAAATATAATGATAGTAAGTTGATTTATGCTAAAATAGAGTGGTTTTCAGTAAATCCAACTAGTACGGGTATGGGCCGTAGATTAATAGTTCATTTTATTGAAATATTAAAACACATAGAAAATATTGAATTTATCTTACTTTGTCCTAAAAATAATACTGCTAAAAATTTTTGGTCTAGAAATAAATTTGTTGAAGAGGATTATTATATAAAACTTGATAAAAGGGTAAAAAATACTGCTTGTAAAAGATTAGTTTACAAGTTTTAATATTATTTTAGCTTAAATAATAGGATTTAAAATATAAAAAGTGCCTATTTTTAGTCTTCCGAACATTTGTTCTTTTGATAAAAATAGGCACTTTTATTTGCTTTTTTCAAAATAGTACAATAAATTTATATGATTTCATTAGCTTTATTATTGCAATCTTCTAATAAAGATATTTTTTTATCTAGTAACCATATAGTTGTACCACATAAAATTACTATTATAGCAACAATACCATAGGCATAAACAAATGAATGGCCAGATAAGATTTCATATAAATAACCATATGTCTTTCCTGCTATGAATCTTGCCAAAGGCCATACACCCATCATAAGACCAAGCAATCTAGGAGGAGAAAATTTACTTATAAATGACTTTCCAAGTGGAGCAAAGACCATCTCTCCAATAGAAATTAATATTCCTACTGCTACTATCCACATTAAGCTAGCTTGGCCATCACCTCTTAATTTTTCTGCTGTACACATAAGAATAAATGCAAATCCTAGTAACATCATTCCCATAGCAGTCTTTTTAAAAATACTCATGTCACCTTTTGCTGACTTAGCATTTCTAGACCAAACCGTTGCTAATACTGGTCCTAAAATTATACAGCAAAGTGAATTTAGAGAATCAAACCAAGAAGAAGGAACTCTAAAGTTTCCTATAACCCAATTAGCTTTATTAGCATAATCAAAATCAGGCCCCCAGTGATATAATACTGGCATAGAAGTTAAATACCAAACAATCCAAAATACTATAGAAAATATACTAAAAAGAACTATAGCTCCAACTTTTTTCTTATCATCTAATGTAAGAGGTCTTCTATAATCTTTTGATACCTTCTTAGTATAAGTTTTGTTTTCATTTGCTTCAAATGGCTTTTTACCTATTTCACCAAATGTGGCTTTCCCTCCAAAGTAAAACCATATAGCAGAAACTAGTAAAAGCAAGGCACATACTAAGAATGTTTTACCAAAACCTATTTTATAAGCTATAAAAGATACTACAAGCGTTCCAAGAAATGAACCCATATTTGCTATAGAATATTGAATACTAAAGGCAGAGTCAAGCTGACTTTTATCTTTAAATAATCTACCACTTATTCCAGCAATATTTCCTTTATATAAACCTGTACCAATAGATACAAGCACTATCATACCACTTAAAAGTTTTGGTGATGACATTACAGATGCTTCATATCCAAGCACATAACCAGCGCCCATAATTAAGGCTCCTAGAATAACACAAAGTCTAGGATTTATCCACCTATCTGCAATAAAGCCTCCTAAAATGGGAGTTAGATAAGTAAAAGCTACTAAATTTGCAGTCATTTTTGCACCATCAGCAGGTGTAAGTCCTAGACCTCCTTTGATGACTTCAGCTGCAATAAATATAGCAATTAGCCATTTAGCTGAATAAAATGCCATACGTTCTAATGCATAGGCTGAAGTACATACATAAAAGCCCATAGGATATTTTATTTTTGATTTCGTTGATATTTGCATATTTCCCCCTTATTTATTACTTTTCACAAAGTTTGTGAAATATGGTTATATTATACAATATAATTGTTTACTTTCCAATAAAATGAAGGAGTTATAATGTATATTTAAATTGAAAAGAGTACTATAATAGATAGTATACATTATTGGAATTTTAATTTTGACTTTCATAAAGTTTACATAATAATATTATGGGAACTTTTTTCTCGAGGAAAGTAAATTTAGTAAACAATAATCAATATTATTTATTAATAGATACAATTTAGATTTTACTAAGGAGAGAAATATATAAATGCATATATTAAACCTAAATACAAAGCAAGTAATAAAAAATATAGATGAAATAAATTTTAATAAAGATTACCATTTTATTGTATGTAATCCTTGGGAGTTAAAATTTTTTAAAGACGCTTTAAAGCTAAATAATGAAGCTTATAAAGACTGTCTTTCTTTTGATGAGAAGGTAAGAGTTAATATTTATGATGAATATATCTTCTTTACTTTTGCTAATTTCCAAGTATATCAAGAAGATATTCTATTTGAGGAAATAAATATATTCTTATCAGAGAAATACATACTAATAGTTCTTAGAAAGAAAAATGATATATATAAGAAAGTAAAACAATTAATGTGTGAGACATTCTACTATAAATCTAATCTTACTTTATCATTATTTATAATATACTCTAGTATTCTTAGGATTATTATTTCTAACCAATTTGAAAATTTAGAAAAAGTAGAAGAGATTATTTTACAATTGGAAGATGATATTATAAATGAAACAGTGGAGAATGTATCTAGTAAAATAAGTCATATAAGAGGTATGTGTAGAAACTGTGTAAAAAATATTAGGCCCTTAACCTATATAATAGACACTTTACTAAAAGATGGTATGGAATTTTTCTCTGATGATGATCATGATAATTCATATTTAGAAAAAGAATACGAGAAACTTTTACAAGGATTAGATTTGTCCATAGATAAGCTTTACAATTTTTCATTAAGCACTAGAGAACTAGCAGATAAACTTTTAGATATCTATTCATCCAAAGTTTCAGAGAGAACAAACAGTCTAATAACTAAGCTTACTATTTTTACAGGAACAGCCGTACCCATAAGTATAATTACAGGAATATATGGTATGAACTTCAAATACATGCCTGAGTTAACTTATGCATATGGTTATAAAATTACAATCTTAGTTATTATATTAATAATAATTATTAGTTTTATTATTTTTAAAAGAAAAAAATTTCTATGACATTAAAAGTTACCATAATATTGTTACGGTAACTTTTTTCTAATTAATTTAACATAATTCTTCCTTTTTTTACAAAAACACCTCACAAAGCCATAAGAGTGTTTTTAAAGCGTTTTTATGCTTTTCCATACAAACGCATTACACTTTATTTGGAACTGCCTTAAATCATCATTAAAAAGGTTAGTTTTTCGTACAACTAAAGTTAATTTCAAAGTTGTTTACATAACATAATTATGTAAACATAATTCTTCCGATGTATTATCTTATTATAAACATAAACATCTAAGATGAATTATCTCCATAGATCTTTCACTTTAATAATTTTATAAAAATATTTATCCTTATATATAATTTCAATTTCAATAAACTTTACTATAATTATTCGTGTGACAAAAAGAAAAGCTACCATAATATTATTATGGTAACTTTTTAAAAGTCATATTCTATTAAATTTCTAATATTTATCATATAAAGCTGTATATGACATTTTAAGAAAATAACCATCTATAATCAACTGTTGACATTATAAAAACATTATATACGCCTTAAAAACCATTATAAAAACTTCGTTTTCTTACTTTTTATCAAATGAGCTAGTTTCATTTACTATAAAATGAAACTAGCTCATTTTTCTATCTTTATTAAATAGAGTACTAGAAATCTTATCAGAAGCTTCTTGATCCATTTCTTTAAGAGCATGAGAATATATATTAAGAGTAGTATTAATGTTGGAATGCCCAACCCTCTCAGAAATAACTTTTATAGGTACCTTTGCATCAATTAATAGAGTGACATGAGAGTGACGTAAATCATGAAATCTTATGTGTTTTAAATTATTCTCTTTTAAAAATATTCTAAATTTCTTACTCAAAACATCTGGGGCTATAGGATTTAAATTTTTATCATAGAATATAAGCTCTCTATGTGACTTTTCGCCTCTTAATTTAGCTGCCAATCTATCTTTTTTCAGCTGTTTTAACATTAAAATTACCTCTTTTGGAGCTGAAATAGTTCTTATAGACGACTCAGTTTTAGGATCTTTAAGTATAACTTGACCATTATTTCTAACTGTTATTTTATCTATTGTAATAGTAAAGTTATTAAAATCTACATTATTCCATGTAAGACCTAGTATTTCTGATATTCTTAGTCCTAATCCTCCTGCTAGTACAATAGGTAATTCCATAGAAGTTCCTTGGGATTTTTCTAGAAGTTTTTGCATATCTTGCGCATTATAAATCTCATTTTTATATTTTCTGTTCTTAGGTACCTCTACAAATTGTACTGGATTTTCTTTAATCAACTTCAATCTATAAGCTCTTTTTAGTGCTAAATTAAGTACATTTAAGTGCACTTTTATAGTCTGTGGTGTTAGTAAATCAAGTAAATCGTCCACATAATTTTGCACATGTATTGGTTTTATTTCGCATAATTTTATATCACCAAGTAGAGGAATTATATATTTTTTACATATTCTAGTGTAGATATTATAAGTAGTGATGGATAAATTTATCTTATATTTTTCTAGAAAGTCCAATATGTAATCTTCTAAAATCATTTCATTTGGAACTAATAATTCATCCTTATATATATCTTCTTTTACTTCATTTAATCTCTTATTTGCATCTCTTTTTAGTGGATAAGAACCCATATTTTTTTGCTTCTTTTTATTAGTTTTTTTATCAAAATACTCTAAATAAACTATATAGTTTTTGCTTCTTTTTCTTATAAAAGCTGTACTCATTATTAATCTCCCTGTTTATAATTTGTAAATACTTATAAATATATATTACCATAAATCCCAGAAAAAAAGTAAATATTTTACTGGCATACAACTGACATATATCCATTTACACCCTGCAAAAGCATTGTAATTTCAACAATATTTGATTTTCGGCATAAAAGTATATATTTTATGTCTTTAATATTTAAAATAAATGCAACTTATGAGCAAAAACTAAAAACAACCCTTAATTTATAATATTACTTGCTGCACAAATCATACACATATATAGTCTTATATAATTAAAAGCTTATCTATCCTTATCACAGCCAATGTATAAACTCACAACATAATCATATATAATTACTGTTATAAAGGACACAACAAGGAGAAAAATAAAAACAATATTAGATTATATTATTAAAGAATTTTGTCAAAAATATAATTTAAATACTATACGTAGTTACATAAAATTTACATATATATTTAAATATTTGAAAGCTTCTTATTTAAATAGTTTGGATTTTATTGTATACTTATATAAGATGATCAAACTAAAAATAGAAAGGTGGATTAAATATGAAAGTATTTGCACCAGAATCAGCTATAAATGCTTTAAAAGAAATAATAGCAGATAACCAAGATAAACCAAATAATGTAAGAGTATACTTTGCAGGTTTCGCTTGCTCAGGTCCAAACTTTGCTTTAGCTTTAGATAGCGAAATAGAAGGCGAAGATGTATCTTGCGACGTAGAAGGAATTCACTTTATAATGAACCAAGACGAATTCTTAACATACGGGAATGTAATCATTCAAGAAATGCCAAACAGAGGATTTGTTGTTATGGTTGAAAATATGCCTTCTAACGGTGGCGGAGGTTGCTCTGGTTGTTCAGGCGGTTGCGACTGTTAATTATTTATATAGAGTACTAGTAAATTATCTAGTACTCTATTATTTTGTACTAAAGGAGTAGAGACAAGTGAGAAGAAGAAAGAAAAAAGGTTCAGACCTAAAATTATTAAGCTATGAAAATTATGTTAAAAATGAAGACATAGAAAGTTTAAAAGGACAGTGGAGTAAAGTATTTGGTAATGACAACGAAATACACGCAGAATTTGGAACAGGTAGAGGTAAATTTATCACTACATTAGCAAAACTAAATCCCAATATAAATTATATTGCAATGGAAATCAAAGAAGAGGTATTATTAAAAGCTGTAGAAAAAGCTGCCGATGATAATTTAACAAATATAACTTTCATTTGGGGCAACGTTAATAGCATAGAAGATTACTTTAATAAAAACGAATTATCAAGAGTGTATATAAATTTCTGTGATCCATGGCCAAAGAAAAGATGGGCAAAGAGAAGACTAACTCATACAAACTTTTTACAAAAATATTACCACATTTTAAAAGATGATGGAGAGGTACATTTTAAATCAGATAACGAGAAATTATTCGAATTTACCTTAAATGAATTTTGTAATAATCCATGGAAAATGAAAAATATTTCATTAGACTTAGCAAATAATGAAGATATAGAAAACATAACAACAGAATATGAAGATAAGTTTATATCTCAAGGATTAAAAATATATAGATGTGAAGCACAAAAAGTAGTAAATCCATTAAAATAAAGTTAAAACATAAAAACAAGTAGAAAAATACATTAATATATTGTACGAAAGTAGACATGAAGTACAAGGGAATAAAAACCTTCCATAGAAATTTAGTAATATACTATTATTCTATGGGAGGTTTTTTATTAAATGAAAATTTTAAAATTATGTTCACTATTTATATTATTAATGCTATCTATGGGTTTAGTTCCACTAAAAAATGAAAACATACCTCTTACTAAACAAGAATTATCCGATTTATTTCCAGATAGTGATTTTCGTGATGTAATATACGACTACTTTCCTAACGAAGAAATAACTTTATTAAAGTTAAAATCTTTAGATGGAGAATTTTATGCCAGTAACGAAGGTATAGAAGATTTAACTGGTATCTCAACATTAGAAAATATAGATACTTTTGTATTTTGGAACAACCACATTAAAACATTACCTAATGAAATTTTAAATCTAGAAAATGTAAAACACATAAATTTAGAGAATAACTATCTAACAGAAAATAAAGTAATTGATTTGTTGGAAAAGAAAAACGTAGATGTGGATCATGATTTAAATTTTATTCAATCTGAAAAGTCACAATATGAGTTATGTAGCAATAAAACTAAAATAACTCTAGAAAAAAATGAAAAAATAAATATAAGAAGCTTATTGTATAAATCAATAAACAACTACCCAAACTACTGGGAGCCTTCAAAAGATATACCAAAGGATTGTAAGTTATATATACAGACAAATAATCCTGCCCTAACATCCATATCAAATGATAGTAAGATTTCATTTACCAAAGATGGCATATATTATGTAGTTGTAAGTTTAAACACTAATAAATACACATCTTCAACAGTTGTCATCAAAGCTATCGTAAAATAAAAAGGCTATACGCCTTTTTATTTTAGAATAGATCAGTTTTTCTTCTAGTTATTATTAATCCCCATACAACTACTAAACAGTAAGTTATATATAAAGTCGATTTAGCTTCTTCAACATCTATACTAAAGATTTCTTTAGTATCAGGCAAGACTACTAGAATAGAAGCAATAATAATCAAAACAGGATTAATTATTATTTGTCTTTCAGATCTAAATAATAATATATTACCTGCCCACATCACTGAAAACACAAGAAATAAAACTTTGAATATAAATTCCATATTATTCATTCTTCTAATCTCCCCTCTACTTAGTAATATAGCACATTAACTAAGTGAGTATTTAGTTTTATAAAAAAACGCAAGCAATAAAGATTATATAACTTTTTACCTTAAATATAAAGATATTTTTAATCATTCTTTCATATACTTTTATAATTAATATATTAATATACAGATTTATATATTTATAATAATTTAATAATTTTTAAGAAGGGGATAGTTAGATGAAATTTTATCAATGGTATTCTCAAGCCTGTGGAGGCATTTTAGGAATAGTATCTTGTATCTATTGCTATTTAAGAGGAGATTTACTAATCTATTCTAATTTAAATGGCAATTTTGATATAATTAGCTTTAACGGTATATTAGCAAGTTACATATTATACCCATTATGTTTTTTAACTTTTATTATGGCCATAGTTATGGCATTACCAAACACAAACCATAAAAAAATATTAAACGTTGAAGTAACAAAAATTAATTCTTTTCTAATCTACTTAACTACACTTGTTGGCATACTAGGGTGCAATGTTTATTTTATAATTCCAGCCTTATTACTACTAATAAGAGAGTTCATGTATGCGTTTAAGTACTGCGTATCAAAAATTAACAACACTGAGCAAGATAATCAAGAATTAAACGATACAAAGGAGCAACTTCTAGCTACAAAGACAGAAATGGCAGTTAATCTTTTAAATAAAAATGCAAATATCCACTTTATAACAGAGGTAACAGGTTTATCAGAAGACTTTGTCTCAAATTTAAAAAGAGTAGACCTAACAAAAAAATAGTATAAAAATCACTTAAAGTAATTTTCATACTATATTTGTTAATAAAATCTATTTAGAAATATAATTAAGTATATCCTCATATACAGGTTTATCTAACCCCATTATTTTTACAGGATCTCCATTATATTTCATATATAAGTATGTACCATCTTCATTATCTTTAATATTACAAGATGTTATATACTTATATTCATAGGATTGTAGTAAGTGAGGATGATCACCTATCAATTTACAAAATATTAATCTTCTATCCGAAGCTAATAATAAGCCCTCTGTATCAAGTATATCAAAAGTGGTAATACTTTTTAATTTACATTCAGTAAAAAAAGTTAATTTCTCATTTTCTTTTAGAAAATAATTAAAACGACAAAGCTTCATTTAGTTCCTCCTCAAATATTAAATATATTTTTATAACCCCTTTATAATATAGTATATTTTATTTTTATATCTTGCATCAATAATTAAGTACATAATTAATAAAAACTATTTTATTATAAATAAAGGTATTATTATTATGAATATAGAAATAAATACTAAGTTAGATTATTTAGTACTTTGAATTATTACTTAAATCATTATACTTATGTAAAATTGAAATTAAAAATTGTTTTAAAACAAATCAAGGAGGATATTGAAATGGAAGTATTAAAAGTTTCATCAAAGTCTAATCCTAATTCTGTAGCTGGAGCTCTAGCAGGAGTACTAAGGGAAAAGGGAAGTGCAGAAATACAAGCAATTGGGGCAGGGGCCCTAAATCAAGCAATAAAATCAATTGCTATTGCAAGAGGTTTTGTTGCACCAAGCGGCCTAGATTTAATCTGTGTGCCTGCATTTACTGATATAGAGATTGATGGCGAACAAAAAACTGCTATAAAGTTAATTATAGAGCCTAGATAGTATAGAATTATTATTAAAAATAATCATGTGGATTAGCTGCATGATTATTTTTTTACATATTTGTAAAGACACCAAATTAGACATTAAAATATAAGATTTAGAAGCTTATATATTAACATCTATGGCAAATATTATTCCAATATATAAAATCATATGTCAAAATGAAAACATCATTAATTCAACTAAAAGATAATATAAAGTGTTATAATATTTTTTAATATTTATAAATTGTACTAATATAATCATTATTAAGATAAAAAGAGTGATATAAGTAACTAGTTTCTAAATGTATATTTAGGGAATAGTTACTTATGATATAGTCTAATAGGTACTCTTTTTGCTATATTTCATATAATTCATATTTCTTTATTTTTTATGACTATTTCATTACTTTTTATTGTAACTACACTACATTTATGGTATTTTCATTAATGAAAATTGTTTTTAAGGTGGTATTTTATATGAGTAAAAAAACGTTGAAAATTAATAACAAATCAGATAAGCCTAATAACATTGTTATAAAGGAACACGAACTTATAGAAAAAAGCATCTCTTTCGAAAATAAGCTCCCACCTTTTATGAAAGATTATTTTATATACTTAAAAGGTTCTGTAGCTGTTTCTACAAGATCTGCTTATTTAGAAGATATTTGCTTTTTCTGCGACTACATAATAAGCGAAACTGACATATCAAGCGCTCAATCAACAAAAGACATTACACTAGAAGAGTTTAACAACATTAAAGCTAGAGATGTTAACTTATTTTTAGGAGATTATTGCCCTAGATATTATAGAGATAGAAATAATACTACATTAATATATGAGAATAATAACCGTGCTTTAGCTAGAAAAAAATCATCAATCTCTACTCTATTTAAATTTCTATATAGAAATGAACAGTTGGATAACAATATTACAGATGGATTCAACCCTATAAAGCTTCCTAAGCCTCAACCAGATGCCATAAAGAGACTTGATATAGATGAGGTTGCAAGAATGTTAGACGCTGTAGAAAGCGGCCAAGGTCTAACAGATAAGGAATTAATTTATTGGGAGAAAACAAAACTAAGAGATAAGGCTATATTAGCTTTATTTGTTACATATGGTTTAAGATTAAATGAGCTTCGAGAATTAAATATATCTTCCTTTAACTTTTCTAGAGGTGAGTTTAAGATTTATAGAAAAAGAGGAAAAGAAGTTCTAATGCCAATAAACAAAACTTGTGAATATGTGGTTAAAGACTATATTTATAACGAAAGACCAAACAGCGAGTTACTAGACGAGGAAGTTAAGGATGCTCTATTTCTATCTTTGCAGAAAAAACGTCTTACTCCAAAGTCAATTAGACAATTGGTAAAGAAATATACATCCATATGCATGAATACTAGTAGAGAAAATGGCTATAGTCCTCATAAGCTAAGAGCAACAGCTGCTACTTCTCTTATTCAATCTGGATTTTCAATTTATGATGTAAAAACATTGTTAGACCACGATAATGTCACTACTACACAACTTTATGCTGCACATAAAAAGAATATAAAACGAGATATTGTCAATAATTTTGAATGGATAGACGAAAATAGCGATGAATTAGAAGATATCGATGAAAATAGTGATAATTTATAAATAAATAAATTCAAGAACAAACGTTTGTGTCATTAGCTTGTATATGATACAATATAAATATATAGTTATTTAAGATAATTATTACATATTAATAAGAAATGAGTGATTTTATGTATATGGATTTAACAAACAAACAGGCAATGATCTTTGAATTTATAAGAGAGCAACAGTTATCTAAAGGTTATCCACCTTCAGTAAGAGAAATTTGTTCTGCAGTTGGCTTAAAATCTACATCAACTGTTCATTCACACCTTAATAAATTAGAAAAATTAGGTTATATAAGGCGAGATCCTACAAAACCAAGAGCAATTGAAATACTAAACGGTAATTCATTAGGCGATGTTACAGGTATGAATCAAGAAATCATTCCTATTCCCGTTGTTGGTCAAATCACAGCTGGAGAGCCTATATTAGCTGAACAAAACATAGAAGAATACATTCCCCTACCTTCAAACTTAATACAAGGTAAAGATAACTTTATATTGAAAGTTAAGGGTGAAAGTATGATAGGCGCAGGTATATTAGACAAAGACTATGTAATAGTTGATAGAAATAATCATGCTTCTAACTCACAAATAGTAGTTGCTTTAATAAATGGCGAATATGCTACTGTAAAGAGATTTTTTAAAGAAGATAGATTAGTTAGGTTACAACCAGAAAATGAATTTATGGATTCAATTATTTTGGATGAAAGAAACATAGAAATTGTAGGTATCGTAAAAGGTGTTTTCAGGACATTATAAAAGTCTTCTACTAAAGTAGAAGACTTTTTCTTTTATAATATTAATATGCTAATTATGCTAAGCTTAATGCTATTTCCATCATTTTAGTAAATGCTACTTGTCTTTCATGAGAAGTAGTGGCTCTGCCTTCAAGAGGACAATCTGAAATAGTAAGTATAGCAAGGGCATTCACTCCTGCTCTAGCAGCATTCATATAAAGTCCTGCAGCTTCCATTTCTACACACATAACTCCCATTTTGGCCCATTTTCTTAAACTTTCTAAACCTTCATCTCCGTAGAATACATCACTTGATAAAATGTTTCCTACATGAACTTCTTTACCTTGTTCTTTTGCAACTTCTACAGCTTTATAAAGTAATTCATAACTAGCTGTAGGTGTATATGTACCTGGTAGATTATATTGTGATGCAAAGTTTGAGTCTGTACAAGCTCCCATTCCTATAACTATGTCATAAAGGTCTAGCTTATCACTTATTGCTCCAGCTGAACCTATTCTTATTAAATTTTTTACTCCGTAAAAATGGATTAATTCAAATGAGTATATACCTATTGATGGTATCCCCATTCCTGAACCTTGAACTGATATTCTTTTTCCTTTATAGTATCCTGTATAGCCATACATTCCTCTTACAGTATTGTACTCTGTTACATCTTCTAAGAAGTTTTCAGCTATAAATTTAGCTCTTAGCGGATCTCCTGGTAATAAAACTGTTTCAGCTATATCTCCAACTTGCGCCCCTATATGAGGAGTTGGAACTGGTGATTTAGTCATAGTGTTTCCTCCTATTATGTTACATACTCATCATAAGTATATAATATTCTTCTTTATTACATTATACACCCAATTTAAAGAAAACATATAATTAATTTTGACAATCGTACAAACACTCCAATCTTTAATATAAACAAACATAAGTTTATTTAAACATTACCATTTAAGATTAAGCTTTCAATCATCTCTGATAATTCTTCATCAGAAAATGAATTAAAGGATTTATCATAAAACTCTTTAAAGTATGAGCTTCTAGCAAATATTAAAAAAGATGATTTTTTTATATATCTATTAACTAATTTTGCATCTTCAATTAATAAGCTCTCTAGCTTATCTTTATCTCCATACTTCTCTACTCCTGACATTACATCCAAGTAATTTCCGTCATCAAAAGATATTAGTGCTTCTTTATGTAATTCATTTTTAGTTTTACTTATTTGTTTTAAATCACCTGTCTCCAATCTGAAATAACTCCATTCTAAAGCTTCATCATAATAGTGAAAAGAAAGCTTTAGAGGACTTACTATATCAATAGTGTTTTCAGTAATCAATTCTATGCATTTATCTTCTGTAGAAAAATCAACTCCATATATACCTAGTTTACTACCTTCTGGGTAAAAAATATTTGCCACCTTGTTACTACACAATGTAAATAATACATTTAAAATATCTATCTCATCGAACCATGTACACTCATTTGGAATAGCCGTTGGAAAAACCTTTATAATCTTCTCCTCCCAATCTTGAACATTCTTACAAGTTCTACTCTCTTCTTTTGCCATTAAAAAACCTCCTTATGTATAAAATTAATAAATTTAAACTATTATAATTATTATGAAAATATATGTTTTTTTATACATTTTAACTAATTATTCTTATTAATTATATGATATACTTCTAATTAGTGATTCTTGCGAAAGGTGGATTTAATTATGTTCAAGCAAGCTAAACCAACTATCAGTATCATACTACCTGTGCATAATACAAGTTCTTATCTCGAGGAATGTTTAAACTCTATACATAATCAAAGTTTTAAAAACTATGAGCTTATTTGTGTTGATGATGGTTCTTTGGATAATTCTTACGAAATATTAAAAAAATACGAAAAGATAATCACAAACTGTAAGGTAATTCACCAAAGCAATCAAGGAGTTGCCAGAGCTCGTAATGAGGGATTAAGAAATGTAAATGGTGACTACATAGTATTTATTGATAGCGATGACTTTATTGAGTACAATTACTTAGAAAGGCTTTATAATGAGAGTTGTAATACAAATGCAGATGTAGTAATTTGCAATTTTTATAGATATTATGATAATTCAAAATTAAAATTGCCAGTAGTTTATAAAAAAAGCTCTGGGATATACTCTAATTACCATATTTTGAAATCTTTAATACCAGATAACCTTATTCACTCATACTTGTGGAATAAACTATGGAAAAAAGAACTATTTGATAATATAGAGTTTCCAAGTATAAAGTATGAAGATATTTCAATAATGTGTGATTTATTTTATAAGGCAAAAAAAGTATCTATAATTTCTGATAGACTATACTATTATAGAATCAGAAAAACAAGTATTGTAAGAAACTATTCTATTAGCACTCAAAATGATTACGTTAAGGCATATGGCTTTATACGATTATTTTTAAAGGAAAAAAATATATATGATAAGTTTAAATTTTCATTTGCATTATTATCAATAAAAGTATTTTTTGTAATGTTTTTCATTAATATATTTTTGATTAGTGAATATAAAAGTTTAAAAATTACTTTTCAAAATTTTTCCTCATTTTATAATTTTATTTCTTGCGCTAATTCATCAGATTACAATTACTCAATGGAGCAAATAATGAATTTAGAAGTGTTACAATCTTCAAATTAAACAACAAAAAGCACAGAATAGATTTTTATTCTGTGCTTTCTTATGAATTAGTAGTTTTTCATTTAATAAATTTAGATATAAAAGTAATTACTTTGTCCCAATACAAGTCACTATCAACTTTTTCACATTTTGCATGACCTGCATTATTGATTATTAACTTATCCTTATAAGCATTACACCCATTATATAATTCTTCCAACATATAAAATGGAACAAACTTATCTTTATCTCCATGTATAAACAGTATAGGTGTTTTTGATTTTTTTATTTGATCAATTGCTGAAGCTTCACTTATAAAATATTTTGCTTTTATTTTTGTTATTATACTACATATATTTAGCAAAGGAAATGATGGCAATTTAAACATGTTTTTTAACTTATATGCTAGTTGTTCTTTTGCACCTGTGTATCCGCAATCTTCAATAATAACCTTTACATTTTTAGGTAACTCTTCCCCACTAACCATCATAACAGTTGCTGCACCCATAGAAATTCCATGTAATAAAATTTGAGCATTTTCGTCTTTATTTAAAATATATTCTATCCATTTTATAATATCTAACCTATCATGCCAACCCATACCTATATAATGACCTTCACTTTTTCCATGACCTCTTAAGTCTGGCACAATAAGATTATATCCTAAAGTGTAATACTTATAAGCTATACTGCTCATATACTCTGCATTTGCTGTATATCCATGAACTGTAATAGCCCATTTATTACTATTACTTTCCTTTATTTCATATGCATGAAGTCTTAAGTTATCAAATGAATTTATGTAGACGCTGCTTTTATCATTAAAATCATTAATCCAAAGATCTTCTTTTCTAAGTTCATTTTTATTATTACTATTAAATATACCTTTTTTTGAACTATTTGGATTTAATGCATAATTATATAATTTATAAGCAATACAAATTAATATTACTAGCACAATTATTAATAAAACTAATATAAACATAACTATATACAAATTCCTTTCTCTTCTTTTCTTTACTTTAAAAATAATATAATAGCATTATATCATATTATATTAGAATATAAACGAATGCAAATTAATATCACACTCGTTTATATTAGCTAATTTTTTATTTTATCTATTCTATTTATCACTATTCTCTTCTTCAATAATATTATCTTCAGCACTATTATTTCCTTGTATTAGATTTTTAAATGCTTGATGTAACCCTGTACTTGATAAACCGCTAACCATACCTGCTAGTGCAATATTAGCATCTATACCCTTATTCATCAATACATTGACTACAAGACCTAATACAGCCATTATCAATGGTATATATTTGTTTGGTATAAAATCCAAGCTAGATTTTATTACATATCCTACACAAAGGCAAATTCCAATAATAACAGGAATTTCAAAACTTGCCAAAAAACTTAAATCCATAATATCTCCTCCTTACTTGTACCTAGACATATTTAACAAGTTAAAATATATCATTTGTATAAATTATTCTAAAAAGTAAGAAAATGTGCTATGATTTCAGGAATTAAATATACAAAATATCTAAAATTTTACATATATAGAATGAAAATCAAACATTTGTAAATAATAATAAAAAGATAAATGGAGGGAAAATACAATGACATTAAATTGCTATGCTGACAATTGTATTTATAATAATTCAGGGATATGTTATGCTGGAAATATCGACGTTATAGGTTCTGGAGCAGCAACTTCAACAGGAACTAAGTGTGGAACTTTTAATCCAAACAAAAGCGATCTTATGAGCTGCACAAGTAATTCGCTCACAACATCTACAGATATAAAATGTAAAGCTAAAAAGTGTAAATATAACAGTATGGAAACTTGCACAGCTTCTAGTGTACAGATTAACTATAACAATACAAATTGTGATACTTTCATTTCTTATTAAACATAAGATAAACGTAACACTTACATATTAATAATTAGTAAAATTTTTATTCAACCCAATGAGCACTTAAAGTTCTTCATTAAAAAAATACCCTAGGTTTGTTTTTCAGACCTAGGGTATTTTACATTACTTTATTCTCTTGACTCTTTTAAAACTTCTTGAAGTGAAGTTTATCTTTAAAATATACGTAAAAAGATCTTTATAATTCTTTAAACAGTTTTAAGATGACTTTTAAAGAATCACCTTTATTAATTACTTTCTTGTTAATTTAATAATAGCATCTTTATGTTGAGGGTATTTATTTAAAAGACATTCTCTTTCAAATAACTCAAAGTCTTCAAACTGAAACCCAGGGGAAACCATACATCCAACAAGAGCATATCCTGGATTATTCATGGCAGAACCAAATATGTAGTTTTTACGAACTAAAACTTGAGGCTTTTCTCCATTTTCAATATCTAGTCCAAGCTTTTCTTCTGTAAGTTCACCTTCTGGAGAAATCATATATATTGTTAATGGAGAACCTGCTTGGTAATACCACATTTCATCAGATTTAAGTCTATGAAAATTTGAAACTTCTCCATCTCTTAATAAAAAGTAAATACTCGACCATAATTTTCTAACACCTTTAAAGTTCACATCTAAGTCATTATCTGTAATAGTTTGTTCGCTAACAAATGTTTCTTTATAAAATCCACCTTCTGGGTGAGAATTCATATTTAGTTTTTCAATAAAATAATCTGCTGTATACATTTCTCAAACTCCTTTTAATCTTCTCTTTTGTTATTAATGTGTAAATTCAATTATAAATTCTTATGATTTGCTAACAATATTATGCACTACTTGACTACGTTTGTATATATATTATAAGCATAAATTTGTAATCATGATCTTTTGAAAATTTAAACATGTATGTAACTGTTTTATCTTCTTCTCATTATATTGCAAGTATCACATATTCAGTTTGTGTATAGTTAGGTGATTATTTATTCTCTAAATTTTGGTACAAATACTAACCCCAGTTAATACTATAATGTATAGTCTTTAAACTTCATGGGGGTGACTTAAATGGAGGAGATTATCAAAGTTACTGACCTCTGTAAAAATTTTTATTCAAAAGAAGGAGAACTTCAAGTTCTTCAAAACATTAATTTCTCTCTACAACAAGGAGAAATTTTGTCACTATTGGGGCCATCTGGCTCTGGAAAATCAACAATACTAAATATTCTTACTAAACTTTTAAAACCAACAAGTGGTAATGTAGCTATTGACGGAACAATAGGTTATATGTTCCAAAGAGATCATCTCTTAGAATGGCGTAGCATCATGGACAATATTACTATAGGTTTGGAAATACAAAAAAACAAAGACCCTAAAGCAATCGAAAGAGTTGAAAAATTATTAAAAACTTATGATTTGTGGGATTTTAGAAATATGTATCCTAAAGAATTATCAGGAGGTATGAGACAAAGGGTTGCACTTATACGTACTTTATCAGTAGACCCGGATGTTCTTTTACTTGACGAACCCTTTTCTGCACTAGATTATCAAACAAGATTACTTGTAAGTGATGATGTTTATAAAATAATAAAAAATGAAAACAAATCTGCTATTTTAGTAACACATGATATAAGTGAAGCTATAGCTATGGGAGATAAGGTAGCAGTACTATCAAAGCGACCTTCTACTATTAAGAGCGAATGCGACATAGACTTAGGACTTGGAGAATCTAGAACACCATTTGAGTGTCGTAAAGTTCCTAAATTTCAAACTTACTTTGACTTATTGTGGAAGGAGCTAGATAATAATGAGATTTAACGATAAATCTATTGAGTACGAAAAATACTTAAAAGATGTTAAAATGAGAAAAATCAAGATATTTGTAATACAAATTGTTTTACTAATAGGTTTCTTTATTTTTTGGGAAGTATTAGCTAACAATAATATTATTAGTACTTTTTTATTTAGTAAACCTTCTGATATTTATAATCTATTTATATCTTATGTTTCCAGCGGAGTATTAATTAAACATATCGGTATATCAGTTTATGAAACAGTTCTCGGTTTAGTTATTGGTAGTACCTTAGGTATAATTATAGCCATTATGCTATGGTGGTCAGATACATTAGCTAAAATTCTAGACCCATTCTTAGTAGTTCTTAATGCATTACCTAAAACAGCCCTTGCTCCTATTATAATCGTATGGGTAGGCGCAGGTGTTGAAGGTATCGTAGTTACAGCAGTTGCTATTTCCATTGTTATTACTATATTATCTGCATATAATTATTTTAAAAATATGGACGAAGAAAAAATTAAAATGTTAAAAAGTTTCGGAGCTACAAAGAGTCAAATTCTATTTAAGCTTATTTTGCCTGGTAATATAGGAAATTTAATAAATTTAACTAAAATAAATATTGGTATGGCTTGGGTAGGTGTTATAGTCGGAGAATTTTTAGTATCAAGATATGGTATAGGTTATTTAATTGTCTATGGAAGCCAAGTATTTAAACTAGACGTAGTAATGATGGGTGTATTTGTACTTGCAGTTTGTGCTTGGGGTATGTATGAAATTGTTAATCTAATAGAAAAGTTTTATTATTATAGACAAAGAAAAATTAAAGGATAGAAAAAAATATTACTGGAAATTTGTAATTTCCAGTAATATTTACATAGTTACTATTCCATATTTATCACCCCATTTTTCAGTTAAAATATCTAATTTTTGAATAGCAGATTCTTCTGTGACGGCTCTATATACACATTTTAAATCTCTCATAAATTCCTTTTTATCTTTAGATGCAATATATTTGATAATTAATATCTGGTACTTTAAAATCTTTGAGTTTAATCCTGCTAATGATTTATATGAATATTGTTCCAAAACTACCAAATTAGATACAAAAAAGGACTATAGGTAGATTTGTTTTTACACAAATCTATCTATAGTCCCTTATTATATTTATAATATAAATAAACACATTCTTTACTATTAGTAGTATTATAACTTTCGTGTTTTATAAATTGTGAATATACCTATAATATTAATTCCTAAGTGAGTACCAATAAGTGTACATATTATATTCATTCCAGGTATGCTAATACCATTTAATAAATTGTAAATAAAGTAACTTGCTTCTAAAGTGGTAAAAATTAAGCTATATATTATTATACTTTGTAATATTTGTATACTTTTTTTATTTTCCAATATCAAAACTTCCCTTCTTTAATATTGTTTATGGACAGTATAGGTTGGTATAACTTTGCTTTTACCACCATAATTTGTTTTTTCGTACCATCTTACATTATTTTTCTGAACAGTTGCTCCTATTGCTTTTATGTAATGTCCATTTTTATGATGATAAATATAGTTCTTATATGATAATCCTTTTGAAGTACTTCCTGAAAAAGAACTTAATAAGCCACTTGCTACTCCACTTGCCACCGCACCTGTAAGTCCAATGAAAACATAGTAGCCTAATATACTTGCCAAAACTGATACAGTTATATTTTTTATCATTGTAGTCAGCTCAACATTAAAATTTTTAACTACACCTTTGCTTATATAATAATCTGATGACTTTCCATATGGACAACTAAGCGTATTATAATAGTCTCTATCAGCCATTGGCATTGGAATATCTTCCTCTTCTTTTGAAATTACAACACTTTCTCTTTCTACCTCAATTTTATTTCCATTTAAAAATATATTTTCATTTTTAATTACTAAATTATTGCTTATATTATTTCCTTGATCTACATCCATTATATATGCACCATCTTTGTATTCTATAGTTATAGACTCTTTAATATCATTCGGATATTCAATTTTATATATATTCTTACCATTATTAACTTCTATATCATATATTAAATCTACATCAATCGCACATTGTCTAAGATAATTATAATCCTTTTTTATTTTTTCTTTCTCATCCTCAGTTAAATTCTGTTTTGTTAATTGTTCTATATTTGCTAAATGTACCACCGATGATTTAATTTGTGCATATGAAACCGTTGATAAATTAAATACTAACAACCCTGATAAAAAATAACTTAATATTTTCTTTACCATAAAAATCCTCCTATTTTTTATTCTAATATTTATCAAATAATATAAGTTATTTTTATATTCTATTATTATTTTTAATATCCTCTTATTTTCGCATAAACTTAAAAATACTCTGCTCACATTCTGAACATTTATATTTTCTAAATTCATTTATATATAAAGGTAATCTGACATTTGTCATAAAATCACCTTTTGATACTTTACTATATATGAATACAAAGCGCATAATCAAAAAACGCTTTAGATAAGCCCTAACGTGATTTTACCTACGCAGTGGCTTATCTAAAGCTAATTTTATCTACTTCCCTTATCATAAGGCTTTGCCACTGCCCTTGGTGCTTGTGATGATTTTGACGTAAAGGCTAGTACTATTAAAGTTGCCATAAAAGGAATCATTTTGTATACATCACTAGGTATGTTTAAACTTGATAGTAAAGGTATAACTGAATATGCTGATGCTATAGTCTTCATTAAACCAAAGAAAAATGCTGCAAATAATACTTTTAAAGGTTTCCATTGACCAAAAATCATAACAGCAAGTGCTAAAAATCCATATCCAGAAACTGTAGCATTAAAATTTGTAGAAGTTGGTATTACAAATACTAAACCTCCAAGCCCTGCAAGACCACCAGAGATTAATACTCCTGCATAACGCATTTTATAAACATTAATCCCTACAGAATCAGCTGCATGAGGATGTTCTCCACAAGCTCTAAGTCTAAGCCCAAATTTTGTTTTATATAATACTATAATCGCTATTACTAAAATTGCTAAGCCGATATATGTAGTTATATAGCAATTCTTAAACAACAAATCTCCTAGTATTGGTATATCTCCTAATATAGGAACTGAAGGAATTCTAAAAGTATTATCAAATGTAATTTGTTGTACTCCATTTGTCTGAATCATTCTAGCTGCATAAATAGCAAAAGCTGGTGCAAACATGTTTAAAGCCGTTCCACCTATAATTTGGTCTGCTTTCATATTTATTGCTGAGTAAGCAAGTAACAGTGAAAATATTATACCTGTTATTATTGCAATAAATATTGCCATTATTAATAGTAATTGACCACTCATTTTATCTTGCATTTTATTTATAAATAAAATACTTGTAAAAGCACCCATAATCATAATTCCATCTAAGGCTATATTTGTAACTCCACCTCGTTCAGTAAATACTCCTCCAAGTGCAACTATTAATAAAGGTATGGAAAAGAACATTGTTTGTTGTACTATCAAAAACAGTATATCCATTACTCTTCACTCCCTTCAGCAGCTTCTTTAATTTCTTTTTTTAAATCTTTCTTTTTCAATATTTTAGGTAATATTGATTTGAAAAATAATGCAAAAGCACTAAAGTAAATAATACAAGCTACAATTATATCAATTACTTCCGGCATAAAGTTAAGTGTTTGCAGATAATTTCCACCTAAAGTTAAGTAAGAAATAAATATTGCAGAAAATATTATACCTATAGGATTTGATAAAGCAAGTAGGGCAACTGGTATTCCATTAAATCCTTCTATAGCTAAAACATCTACAACTTTAATATGTCTACCATTTGCTCCTGATAAATAAAGCAATCCTCCGCCAAGTCCTGATAAAGCTCCTGATATTACCATAGATAAAATAATGTTTCTCTTTTCATTTATTCCCGCATATTTACTTGCACTTGAATTAAATCCACAAGCCTTTAACTCATATCCAAATATAGTCTTATTTAAGATGACATAAATTAAAATAGCCACAATAATAGCAATTACGATTCCTCCATTTACTGTAGAAATATCTTTATAGGTGCCTGTAACGTTGACAAAGACATTGTCTAACCCCCATTTGGGTAAATCCGCACTTTCTAAACAATTTTGAGACATGGACTTGTTAGAATCATATATATAAAGTTTAACTAGCATATTACATAAATACATTCCAATATAATTCATCATAATAGTTGAAATGACTTCATGCACATTATAATAAGCTTTTAGTATACCAGGAATCAATGCCCAAAGTCCTCCTACAACTGCTGCAGCCAGCAGTGCTACTATCCAATGAAATGGTGCTGGTAAAAAAGTACACTTAACCCCTACAAGTACTGCTGCAAAGGCGCCCATTATAAATTGCCCTGGGGCACCTATATTAAATAGTCCTGTTTTAAATGCAAATCCTACTGAAAGACCAGTTAGTATTAATGGTGTGGCAAAATAAAGAACTTGTCCAACACCTTTTGCTCCTGTACTAAATCCACCTTCCAAAATTATGCCAAATCCTCTTACAGCTTGTGATGGATTACTTACTAATAAAACAATAAATCCAAAAGCAAGTCCTATTAATATGGCAAATATAGAAGACATTGCACTATTGAACCCATCACTTCGTATTAGTTTATTTAACTTATTCATGGGCGCTCACCTCACTTGTAATTTGTGTTTTAGATCCAGCCATATATAAACCTAATTCTTGAACTGTTACTTCTTCAGGTTTTAAGTCTGCAACAATTTTCCCTTCATAAATTACCAGTATTCTATCACTTAAATTCATTACTTCATCAAGTTCAAGTGATACAAGTAAAATAGCTTTTCCTCTGTCTCTTTCCTCTATCAACTGATTATGTATATACTCTATTGCTCCCACATCTAAGCCTCTAGTAGGCTGTACTGCAATTAATATTTCTGGATCTAAATCAACTTCTCTAGCTATAATTGCCTTTTGTTGGTTACCTCCAGACATACTTCTCGCAGTAGTTTTATTACCTTTACCACTTCTTATATCATATTGATTGATTAATTTATTTGTATATTCATCAACACTTCTAAAATTTATAAATCCTTTATTTTGATAGTCTTTCGTAAAGTATCTTTTTAACATAAGATTTTCACCTAAGGAATACTCTAAAATCAGACCATCTTTATGTCTATCTTCAGGTATATGAGCCATACCTTTAATATTTCTTTTTCTAACGCTTTCATTAGTAATATCACACCCATTTAAAGAAATACTTCCACTACTTATACAACCAAGTCCTGTTATAGCATATACTAATTCTGATTGGCCATTTCCATCAATTCCTGCAATGCAAATTATCTCTCCTTTTTTAACATTAAAGGATACATTGTCAACCAACATCTTACTATTACCTTTTGAATTAACTGATAAGTTTTTTACTTCCAAGGCAGTTTCACCAATTTGTGGTATACTTTTATCTATTTCTAAATTTACCTTACGCCCTACCATCATTTCAGAAAGTTCTTCTTTTGTAACCTCACTAACTTTAACTGTATCGATGTACTTTCCTTTTCTAAGAACTGTACATCTATCTGACACTGCTTTTATTTCATTTAATTTATGAGTAATAAATAAAATGGATTTTCCTTCCTTAGCCAAGCTTTTCATTATTTTCATTAATTCTTCTATTTCTTGAGGAGTAAGTACTGCAGTTGGTTCATCAAATATCAAAATTTCATTATCTCTATATAACATTTTCAATATTTCTACACGTTGCTGCATTCCTACAGTTATATCCTCTATAACCGCATCTGGTTCAACCATTAATCCATATTTTTCCGATAAGTCTATAACCCTTTTTCTAGCATCCTCCATTTTTAACATCCCATGACTAGTAGTTTCTACCCCTAGAATTATATTTTGTAATACAGTAAAATTATGAACCAACTTAAAGTGTTGATGTACCATTCCAATGCCTAGTTCATTTGCATCATTTGGATCCTTAATATTTACAACCTCTCCATTTTTTTTAATTACACCTTTTTCTGGTTGGTATAAACCGAACAGTACACTCATTAGTGTAGATTTTCCTGCTCCATTTTCACCCAATAAAGCATGTATTTCTCCTTTTTTTAGTTGTAAAGTAATATTGTCATTAGCTATTATTCCAGGAAATTCTTTAGTTATATTTAGCATTTCTATTATATGTTCCATAGATATCTCCTTACTAATTATTTGTTTATTATAATTATACAAGAAAAAAAGTTTATTTACAATTTATGGAAATTATTCAATAAAAAAATCAGCTCCTAGGAACTGATTTTTTACTTATTTATAAAATATATTTATTTTACTACTTTTACAGATACAACACTAACATTTAAATCTGTTGCTTTTTGAATATCGTCTTTTTGAAGTTTTATTTTGCCATCTGCTAAGTTTTTGTAAACTTTATCATAATCTGCTTTAGTGAATTTTTCAAACTTAGAAGTTTCCATAGGAAGCATAACGCCATCTTTGTCTGCACCAAGAACTAAAGATTGCCCTCCTGGGAACTTGTTATTATAATATGCATCTAATGTTTGTTCAACAGCTGATGATAAACCTTTCATTGCAGAAGTTATTACTGTATTAGACTCACTACTTTGGTCAACGTCAACACCTATAACTTTCTTGCCTTCTATTGATTCAGCTGCTGACATTACAGAGTTTCCTACAGCACCACCAGCTGCAAATATTACTTCAGTTCCATCAGTATACCAAGATGAAGCTAATGTTTGTACTTCTGGTGTAGCATCAAATCCACCAGTATAATGGTATTTAATATCTACTTTATCTAATTTTAACTCTTTTGCTGCAGCGTCAGCACCTTGTACAAAACCGTATCCAAAACGAGTTACAGCAGGTACTGCCATTCCACCCATAAATCCAAGTTTTGTATAACCTTCTTTAACAGCTGCATAACCTGCTAAATAACCAGACTGCTCTTCTGCAAATACTATACCTACAGTATTTTTATTTGTTTTGTAATCTTTCATATCTTTATCATGTGGATTACCATCTATTAATATAAAGTGTACATCTGGGTATTTGTCTTGAGCTATGTATATAGGCTCTTCAAATAGAAATCCTGGAGTAACTACTACTTTTGCACCACCCTTAACAGCTAACTCTATAGCTGCTAAATATGCATCTGTAGATTGTTCTGTTGGTTTATAATACTCATGAGAAATATTATGTTCTTTAGCATAAGCTTCTATCCCCTCCCAAGTACCTTGGTTAAATGACTTATCGTCAATTGTTCCTATATCAGTTATCATTGCAATTTCTTTACCCTCACTACTAGTTTCATTTGACGAAGAACTACACGCAACTAAACCAAGTCCTAGGACACAAGATAGTAAAATAGATAAGATCTTTTTCATTCCTTAAATTACCCCCTCTTATTTTTTTGACTTATAGTCAATATAATTATATTCCATTTTTTACCATTTAGAAAGGGGTTACTAATATTTTGTTAAATAACTTTTATTTATATAATAAAAATTTAAAAGGTCTAAAAAAGTAGTTTATTGGAAAAAAATTCAATTATTTCTTGCCCTAACATACTTGTGTTGGTATAATTCTTACTATAAATAAATATAATCAGATTGGGTGATGGAAATGTCAAAATGCAAAAAGAAAATGCCAGGATACAAAAAAATTATTATTTGTATAATATCCCTTATTGTCATAATACCAGTGTCAGTATATGGATATTTACAATACAAACTGAAAGATGTAACAGTATCATCAACTTACAAATCAAAAATTAAAGAAGTTGATGGTATTACTAATATTTTATTACTTGGAACAGATGGTAGAAAAGATGAAACTGCTTTTAGAACAGATTCTATGATTATTCTTACTCTTGATAATAACAATAAAAATATTAAACTTACTTCTTTAGCAAGAGATACTTATGTCAATATACCAGGTAGAGATAAAGGTAAATTGAATACTGCATATTTTTGGGGGAAAGAAAGTCTTTTGTTTGAAACAATTGAAAATGAATTTGGTATAGGTCTAGATAAATATGTAATTGTGGACTTTACTTCTTTAATGGACATTATTTATGCTCTAGATGGAGTAGAATTAGATGTTAAAGAGTCAGAAATAAAGGAAATTAATAAATTTATTCCTGAGTGCTATAAGTTCTGTAAAAATCCTAATAAGGGAGAAATGAAGCTAATAGAATCATCAGGTAAACAAACATTAAATGGTTATCAAGCTTTATCTTACAGCCGTATTAGAAAAGCTGATAGTGCTATACTTAGAGATGGCAGACAAAGAAAAGTTATTAATGCCGTTATGAAAAAATACCAAGATGTATCTTTTACAAAATATCCACAGCTAATAGATGCTCTAACTCCATATATTAAAACAAATTTAACATCTAACGAAATTGCTAGTCTTGCACTTACAGGACACAATATTTTAGCAGGAAAGTCACTTAAAGAAACTTTAAGAGAAGGGGAATTCCCTATTACAGATGAAATACATTCAAAAGGTGGAATATATGGCCATTCAGGTTGGGTGTGGGTATATGATACTAATTCCACATGTGTATTAAGAGATTTTATATACAAAAACATAGACATGAAAGATAATGAATATTTACTTAACAATGATAATATCTCTTTAAATTATTAAAATTTTATATTCAAATTCTATTTGAAACTTTGAATATTTAAAAGGAGTGTAAATATGTCTCGTGGGAAAAAAATTGTCATAGCTTTAGTTTTAGTACTTTTATTATTGCCCATGGCTGTTTTTGGGTTTCTTTATTACAAAATAAATAATATAGATACTAATGAACAAGTCGATGGAGTTACCAACATATTATTACTGGGAACTGATGGTAGAGAAAATGAAAGCGCCTATAGATCTGACTGCATGATGATACTTACTATTGATAATACACATAAAAGTGTAAAGTTAACTTCTTTAGCCCGTGATACATATGTTGAAATACCCGGGGAAGGTATGGGCAAGCTTAATGCATCATACTTTTGGGGTAAAGAGCAGTTATTGTTTAAAACTATAAAAAATGAATTTGGAATAGAGATTGATAAATTTATCCAAATAGACTTTGAAGGGTTGATGGATGTAATAACAAAACTTGGAGGAGTGGAAGTAGATATTTCTAAAAAAGAAATGAAAGCTGTAAATAAATTAATACCTTCCACATATGAGTCTTATAACAATCCTGATAAGGGTGAAATGAAATTAATTTCAGGTTCTGGTGTACAAACATTAACTGGTTATCAGGCTATATCTTATTGTAGAATTAGAGATATAGACAGTGCCATTTACAGAGATGGCAGACAAAGAAAAGTTATTATGGGGGTAGCATCAAAATTAAAAGGTCTTTCTTTATCTGAATATCCAAAATTAATAAAATTTTTACTTCCTTGTGTAAGTACTAATATGGGATCTATTGAATTATTAAATCTTGGAACATCAGCTTATAATATTTTATCTAAAGATGGTACAATTAAACAGGGACAATTCCCTATTATAGATGAAGTACACTCTAAAGGTGGGAAATATAAAAATGCTGGCTGGGTTTGGTTATATGATAAAAACTCAGTAGTAGTTTTGAAACAATTTATTTTTGATGATATACCAATGGAAAACAATAAATATTTAAGCGGAAAAAATAAAATAGAACTAAATAATTAAATTTTTAGAGAACATATATAATATATGTTCTCTTTTTTGTAACATAAAGATCACCTATTAAATATAATATATTATCGTTAATTTATAGGGGGATATATATATGCATAAAAAGATTATTGCTCTGGCAAGTGCTCTTTCTTTAGGGGCCTGCTGTCTCACTGGCTGTGCTTCAAATAACCAATCTACAAAGGATAAAAAGCTAGATAAGGTTACTGTAGCAGAAGTAACTCACTCTGTTTTCTATGCACCTCAATATGCAGCAATTACACAAGGATTTTTTGAAGAAGAAGGAATTGAAATAGATTTAATAGATGCACAAGGTGCTGACAAAACTATGGCAGCTTTAATTTCTGGGGAAGCTGATATAGGTCTTATGGGTCCTGAAGCTTCTATATACGTGTATAAACAAGGTAGCGATGATTATGCTATTAACTTTGCGCAATTAACAAAGAGAGACGGAAGTTTCATAGTATCTAGAGAAAAAAATGATAATTTCACTTATAAAGATTTAGCAGGAAAAGAAATTTTAGGTGGAAGAGCTGGTGGAGTTCCTCTAATGACATTGGAATACTTGCTAAAAAATCAAGGCTTAACTATTGGGGAAAAAGCATCAAAAGACCAAGTTAATGTTAGAACGGATGTTCAATTTGGTGTAATGGCCGGCGCATTTGCTGCTGGCGAAGCTGATTATACTACTGCATTTGAACCTACAGCAACTCAGCTAGTAAAAGAAGGTGCAGGATATATTGTAGCATCTGTTGGCAAGGATGCTGGTGAAATACCTTTTACTTGTTACAGCGCTACTAAATCCTATATGGATAAAAATTCAGATTTAATACAAAGATTTACTAATGCCTTATATAAAGGTCAAAAATGGGTCCAACAAGCTTCTGATGAAGAAGTTGCTAAAGCTATGCAACCATTCTTTGAAGACACTTCTTTAGAAGATCTAATAGTTGTGGCACAAAAGTATAAAGAAATTGATGCATGGTCATCAGATCCGCTTCTAAAAGAAGACAGCTTAAACAGATTAATGGATGTTATGATCGAAGGTGGAGAATTAAACGAGAAAGTACCATATGACTCAGTAGTAACTACAACTTATGCTGAAAAAGCTATTAAAAATGTAAAATAGTCTAATTTAATTTTTATAATACAAGAGCCACCCTTAAAGGGTGGCTCTATTATTTATATAGAATAATCCATATTATTTTACTTGTTTAGGTAATCTTTCATTTATAATATTCATTAAATTATCTGTACAATTATGAACATTTACAAATTCACCATCATCTACCACTACAAATTTAGCATCAACTGGAGATAATACATTTCCGTATATTTCCCCAAGTTTTGTGTATTTATATTTTGGTAAAACATCTTCCATTTCAACACTTATATCCGCAGTATCTCTATAGTTAAAGTCTACTTCGTATACATGGGCTATTTCAGCTGCAACTTCATAATTAGATATTACATTTTCATCTATTGCTGCATTTACGCTTTGTATTCTTCTTTCTGTGTTAGTAAATGTTCCATTTACTGAAGCTGATCCAGTACCTGGTATAATAACATCAGCTATATCACAAGTTTCAGTCATATGAGTATCTAAAACCATTAAGAATTCTAAACCAGATAAATTAACATCAGGGTTTTCACCAAAGCATAGAAGACCTTTAACACCTTCCATAGCCTCTGGTCCAGCTTTTATTCCCATATCAATCAATCCTTGAGAATTGTTTTTAGCTTTTATTTGAAGTACACCATCTCTAGGTGATCCTATATGTCCTGAAAGTAGGGCAATATTTCCTATCATAGTAGCTACTTCTACTGAAACTACATTTTGTTGGAATACAAGCATTGCTTTTTTAGCTGTAGCATAAGCATTTGCTATTTGTTTTATTTCATCACTTACAGAAATATTCTCTAGTGAAGCTTTGAATTGTTCAAAGTTATCCATTGAAGAAACTTTACCCATTTCTATTAATGCCTTGGCCATTTCTTTAACAGCGCTTAAATCATTTTCTACATATACAACTTTTGTAGCAAAATCAAAGTTATTTACTTCATATCCTTTAGGATTTATAACATATACTTTTGCTCCTTGCTCAGCTGCTTGTTTTAACTTAAGTTGAATAACTGGATTATTTTCCATTACAAATCCGAAAGTAACTATTACATTTGTAGCTAATAATTCATCCATTGTATTAGGTGAAGCATCTAATCCTAATACTTTTTCTAATCCGCTTTCAACATTATTGAAGCAAAGTGTTTTCGCTCCCATAGTTTCTGCTAATTTTTTCATTACATAAGCTTCTTCATTTGTAAATCTGTCTGATATGGCAACTGCAACAGCATCTTTGCCATATTTAGCTGCTATACTCTCAGCTTTCTTAGCAGTAAGTATTAGAGCTTCATGATAATCAGCTTCTCTAAATCCATCTTCACATTTTATAAGTGGATTAGCTAATTTTCCTTCTAATACTGAACAATCAAATCCCCATTTACCCTTACCACATAGAAGGCCTCTATTTACAGGACCATTTTTATCTGGATTAGATTTAATTAACATATCTCCATATGATTCTAAATGTAGAGAACATCCTACTGAACAGAATGAACATGTTGTATCAGTAACATCTGTTGCAAGAGGAACTTCTTTTACTACACTTTGTCTCTCTTGAAGTGCTCCTGTTGGACAAACACTTACACATTGACCACAAGACATACATCCAGACTCAGCTAAAGGTTTTTCAAGTGATGGTTTAACAACAGTATCAAATCCTCTATCAACAAGTCCTAATGCTCCAACACCCATAACTTCATCACAAACTCTTACACAAAGTCCACAAAGTATACATTTGTTAGGATCTCTTACTATAAATGGATGATCATCTTCAAATTCTATTACATTTTTATCTCCAGCTAATCTTTCTGGATGAACATCATATTCATTAGCGTAATCTATTAATTTACACTCAAAGTAATCATGACAACCACACTCTAAACATCTAGAAGCTTCTTTTACTGCTTGTTCTTCGTCATATCCAAATACTACTTCAGTAAAGTTATCTTTTCTCTCTTCCGCTTCTAATTGGTCCATAACTGGTCTACACATTCTTTCCCTATCTTCAAATGTTTTTTCAGTTATATCAAATCTTTCAACAACAAATGGTTTTTCATATTTTAATACTTCACCGTTTAAATAAGCATCTATAGACTCTGATACTTTTCTTGCATCTGCTATGGCTTCTACAGCTATTGATATCTTATCATTACCACAGTCCCCACCAGCAAATACACCTTCCTGTGATGTCATAAATGTATCTTTATCATAAGCTATAGCATTTTTTCTAGTCTTGTCCATACCTTCAAATTTAGAAGCATCTACTGCTTGACCTATAGCTAGTATCATAGTATCTATATCTATAGTTTCAGTTTTTCCTTCTACTGGCACTGGTTTTCTTCTGCCTGATGCATCAGCTTCACCAAGTTCCATAACTTGAAGTACTACTTGTTTAACTTTTCCATTCTCGTCTGCAATAACTTCTATAGGATTAGTTAAGTTTTTGAAGATTACGCCTTCTTCTTCAGCTTCAACTATTTCTACCATGTCAGCTGGCATTTCATTTTTAGTTCTTCTATATATATTATAAACTTTTTTAGCTCCTAGTCTTACAGCAGTTCTACAAGCATCCATTGCAGTGTTACCACCACCAACTATAGCTACATTTTCACCAAGTTTAATTTCTTCATTTCTAACAACTTTTCTAAGGAAGTCTATACCACCTATAACACCTTCACTATCTTCACCTTTGCATCTAACACCAGTAGATACCCAAGCACCTATTCCAAGAAGTACAGCGTCATAATCGGCTTTTATAGTTTCAAATGGTATATCAACACCAACTTTAGTATTAGGTATCATTTTAACACCCATACTTTCTATTAATGCTATTTCTTCATCTAATACAGCCTTTGGAAGTCTGTACTCTGGTATACCATAACGAAGCATACCACCAAGTTTAGGCATAGATTCAATTATAGTTACACTATGACCCATTTGTCTTAAGAAATAAGCAGCAGATAGACCCATTGGCCCACCACCTATGATGGCAACGCTCTTACCAGTTTCTTCTGCTATTTCTGGTATAAATGGATTTTCACTTTCTAAATCTTTGTCAGCAGCAAATCTTTTTAACCAAGCTATAGACACTGGTTCTTCCACAAGTTTTCTTCTACAGTTTTCTTCACATGGATGAGGACATACTCTACCAATAGCTGCTGGTAGTGGAATTTTATCTTTTATTAATTCAATAGCTGCATCATATTCTCCATTTGCTATTAAGCCCACGTATCCTTGGCAATCAGTGCCTGCAGGACATGCTAGAACACATGGAGGTCTACAGTCTCCCACGTGATTAGATAGTAATAACTCTAAATTTGTTTTTCTTGATTCTATAACTCTGCTTGTATTAGTTTTTATTATCATATTAGGTGATATTTCTGTAGCACAAGCCTTTACCATTTTTGGCATTCCTTCTATTTCAACTACACATAAACCACATGAACCGTATATTTTAGTTCTTTCATCGTAGCATAGAGTAGGAATGAAAACATCATTTTCTCTTGCAACTTCAAGAATTGTTTGACCTGGTAATCCAAATACTTCTTTTCCGTCTATATTTAATCTGAATTTATTCATATTATCATCCTCCTCCCCTAGTCTCTAACTATTGCGCCGAATTTACAAGTTTCTTCGCACTTACCACATTTTATACATTTATCGTGATCTATTACATGCATTTCTTTCTTTTCACCTGATATAGCTTCAACTGGACATTTTTTAGCACAAGCCCTACATCCTTTACAATCTTCAGTTATATTAAATGTAATTAAAGATTTACATGATTTAGCTGTACATTTTTTATTGTAAATATGATCTTCATACTCATTTCTAAAATATTTAATAGTTGTAAGAACTGGGTTAGGAGCAGTTTGACCTAGACCACACATAGAACCATCTTTTATTTTTACTGCTAACTCTTCAAGAAGCTCTATATCTCCATCCTTACCTTCACCTTTAGTGATTCTCTCTAATATTTCAAGCATTCTCTTAGTACCAACTCTACAATAGTTACATTTACCACAAGATTCTTTTCTAGTAAAATCAAGGAAATATCTTGCCATGTCAACCATACATGTAGTTTCGTCCATTACAATCATACCACCAGAACCAACTATAGCCCCAGTTTTATTAATATTTTCATAATCAACAGGAGTTTCTATTAAAGCAGATGGTATACATCCACCAGATGGTCCACCCATTTGAACTGCCTTGAATGCTTTATCTTTTTTGATACCTCCACCTATTCCAAATATAACATCTTTTAGTGGAAGACCCATAGGCACTTCAACTAGTCCACCTTTTTTAATTTTGCCAGCAAGAGCAAATACTTTTGTCCCCTTGCTCTTTTCAGTTCCCATTGAACCAAATGCAACTCCACCATTTACTATTATCCAGGAAACGTTAGCATAAGTTTCAACGTTATTTATATTAGTAGGTTTTTGCCAATATCCTTTTTGTGCTGGGAATGGTGGTTTAAGTCTTGGCATACCTCTCTCACCTTCAAGAGAAGCTATAAGTGCAGTCTCTTCACCACAAACGAATGCTCCAGCACCTGCTTTTATTCTTAAATCAAAATCAAATCCTGATCCAAATATGTTTTTGCCAAGAAAACCTTTTTCTCTAGCTTGTGCCATAGCTATTTCAAGTCTATGTATAGCAAGAGGGTACTCAGCTCTAACATATATAACACCTTCAGTAGCGCCCATTGCATATCCACCAATTATCATACCTTCTATAAGTGAATGAGGGTCACCTTCTAAAACAGATCTATCCATAAATGCACCTGGGTCACCTTCGTCTGCATTACACACTATGTATTTTTGATCTGCTTTATTTTGTAAGGCTGCATTCCACTTAAACCAAGTAGGGAATCCTGCTCCGCCTCTACCTCTAAGTCCTGAAACTTTTATTTCTTCTATTACATCTTCTTGCGTCATTGAAGTTACTACTTTTTTAGTAGCTTCATATCCACCTACTGCAACGTATTCTTCTATTTTTTCAGGATTTATTAAACCACAGTTTCTAAGTACAACTCTTTGTTGTTTTTCTATAAATAATTTATCCTCATCTGATATTGCTAAATCAGTAGCTATTTCCCCATTAACAATATGTTTTTCTATTATTTCTAAAACGCATTCTGGTTTTACCTTTACATATCTTGTCATTACTTCATTATCGTCATATACATCTACAATTGGCTCTAGATAACAAGTACCTACACAACCAGTAATATCAACCTTAACATCTAGGTTTTTTTCTTTTATAAGTCTCTCAAATTCTGCTGCTGTCTTTTTTGCTCCAGTTGCAACACCGCAACTACCTTGACCGATTATAACTTTCATTACTATTCACCCCCCCTATGATCTTTCTCTAATTTCTGTTAATATTTCTTTAACAGAATCTTTAGTTAAGTTTCCATAAGTTTCATCACCATCTGCACTTTTAACCATCATTACAGGTGCTAATGAACAACATCCTAAACATGCAACATTATTTAAAGTAAATAATCCATCTTCTGTTGTTTGTCCATCTTGAATATTTAATAATTCACAAACAGCTTCTTCAATCATTTCAGATCCATTTACATGGCATGCAGTTCCTTGACATAACATTACTAAATACTTTCCTATTGGTTGCAATCTAAATTGCGCATAGAATGTGGCAACACCATATATTTTGGCAGTTTTTATACCTGTTGCCTCTGAAATATAATTCATGGCATCAATTGAAATATATCCATAGATATCTTGAGTTTTTTGTAAAATAGTTATCAAACTTCCAGGTACTTTGGCATATTTGTCTAATACGGGATCAAGCTCTTTGAAGTCTTGACATTTATCAGTCCCGCAACAGCATTTTTCACTCATTTAATTTACCCCCTATTTAAAAATTGTATCTTTATTAGGTATATGTACTACTACTAATAATATTAGCAAAAAAAGGAAATTATAGCAAACAAAAAACTTGTAATTTTGTTATTTATTTAACCTATTTTTAGGTTTTTATATCTTTTCTTCAAGTATTTTTTTTATTATGCTTTATTATCAGAATTTTTTGTAAAAATAATAGTTTAATTAACGCATAGTTTATAATAAGAATTAACAATATTATTCTATTTAGTAATTAATTATTTTAATCAATAGTATTACCACTTTATAGAGAAGTTTAATAAAAATAAACACTAACACTATATTTACTTTTATTTTATTTGTATATTAGTCATTTTTACTTTAAATATTATTTTATTAAATAAAATTCTCACTTTTAGTAATTATTATAAATAATTATATACATGTGTATAAGTAGCATATTAATCAAAGTAAACATTATTAATTTTAACAATAAAACTATCTTGCATATGTATTTATTAAATAAATTAACTAAATAAAATATTAACCTAATTTACAAAAGTTTTTTGAATTTTTTAAATATACAAAAAGCTTCTACTTATTAAAAATATATAAAAAGCTTCTACTTATTAAGTAGAAGCTTTTTTCTATGCATTTTCAAAAGTATATATAGCATCAATTCTAGTTATAAATATACTATCATCTTTACAGCCTATATATTTTGCATACTTTTTAACTTTTTCTTTTGCAGTGTCAATATCAACCACACCTACATCCATCAATTCTTTTATATACATGTCCATTAAAAAACTTTTATATTCTTTTAAATCAAATCCTAAGTATGTTGCTAGACTTTCTATTTCTCCTGAAAAATCACCATCTTCTTTGATAAGAAACTCATAAACTTCTTTTCTATATGGATTTGACATTATAATCTTTTGTACTACCTTACATCCATCTAACTTGCTAATAAATCCATCTTTATAGTTATTAAAAAGAGCATTGGATTGTCTAATTGATTTTTTGTCTATATAAGAATTAACTTCTGTTACACCATTATCTATTAGGGCATCTAAAACAGCAAGATGTACACTAAAACAATCTTCATAAAGATATCCGCAAAGTTTAGATATTACTGGTTTAATATCAAATAGCTTTATATTTTTTTTATTTTTAGAATTTGATAAATCTCTAGTTACGTTATTAAAAAGTCTTTGAAAATCTAAATACTTATTACAATATAGCTCTTTAAACAAATTAAAATCAATTGTTATAATATTATATCCAACAAGAGTTTCTACACCCTTTCTTATTACCTCACAAACTAAATTTTGACCATATTCTAAGTGCTTTTCACTTATGTGTCTAGTATTTGTTACACTGTCCAAACAGTAATCCATAAATTGTTTAGAACACTCATCTCCATACAATTTAAAATTTTTTCTAATTGTGTTATACTCATCTCTTTTTTCATCAAATTTTATTATTGCTCCGTTTATATCAAAAGTTATCATTTAGTTCCCCCTCCTAAAAATCAAATATTAATTCATTTTATTACTAAATATTTGATTTTAAGAGTTATATTCCTTCCAAATAAATAATTTGTCTAAAACTTCTTCTAAATAATGTTGAAAATCCCCATAATTATAGGAATAAACATAGCTGGTAGCATATTTGCAACTTTTATATCACATGCTTTAATCATGTTTAATCCCATAGCCATAATTAACAAACTACCTACACAGGTCATATATGTTATAACACTGGTACTTAGTATATTTGATAAGCCAGAAGCTCCTATTGTAATTATTCCTTCATATAAAAAAACAGCTATACTTGATAATAATACTCCTACACCAATTGATGCAGCAAAGAATATGGAAGAAATTCCATCTAGTACAGATTTTGCTAATAAAACAGAATTGTCATTTGAAAGTCCGCTTTGTATAGAACCAACTACCGCCATAGCTCCTACACAAAATAACAAACTAGAAGAAACAAAGCCTTTTGATATTTTATTCTCCTCACTTGAATCTAATACGTTTTTTTTAGAGAATTTTTCATTTAGATATGAACCTAATTTATTCAGCAAATTGTCTATATCAATTAATTCGCCTATGATTATACCAATAGTCATAGAAATTATTACATATAATGGATTATCTCCTTTTAATGCCCCAGAAATTCCCATATATATAACTACAAGTGCTAATCCATCCATTATAGATTTGTCTAATCGCTTAGGTATTCCTTTATTTATTATTAAACCTAGTAATCCTCCAAAAACTATGGCTAAACTATTTACTATTACTCCAAACATCCCTTTTCCCCCTAATATTTTTAATACTACATTTCATTATTTTTTATAAGACTTATATATTTATTAGGATTCATGGCAAAATCCTGAAAAGAATCATTAGTAAAAATAATATCTTCACCCAAAAATCTTTTATATCTCATTTCTTCTTTTTTTAATGCTGAAGTTAATTTATTTTCATGGTTGTTAAATACAATTATCTTTAAAGGCTTTTTATTTCTACTAGTTTGAACTCTCTTTAACATATATTTAATATGAATATCCGCCTCTGGAAAAGAATATCCACAAAAGATAAGCAAATCAGCTTTTCTTAATGAAGCTTCTGCTTTGTTCCATACACTGCTTAAATAAACATTAGACATGTTCTTAAAATATGTAGGTGGAACTATTATTGGAATTGTGCGCTCATTACAATTTAGGCAAGTAGCTTCATCTTGGTTATTTAAAATCCTCATTACACCACCTTCATATGGAGTAAGTGTTAAACTTGAACATATGGGACAGTATAACCAATTTAGCGAACCATGTATCTTATACAATTTTATAGTTTTTCCACAAGGTCTTTTCCAAGAGCTATTTTTAAAATTAAAATTAGCAAAATCTACTCCATAATCTAGCATTGCAGGCATCTTTTCTTTATTATACAATTTAGAAATTGTATTATCTATATGAATATCATAGTTTGCACTTATAAAAGTAGTATTTAGCAATTGATCTTTTTCCAATAAATTATTTAATAATAATTCATGATATTTATTGCTTGATTTTGCCGCATTGTTAATTGAATTTGCAGTTAATAATACTAAGTATTGTCGTAAAATATTAATTGAACCACTTCTATTGTTATAAGTATCTGTTCCAAAGTTTTTAAACGATTCTCTTCTTTGTTCTGCCATATCCAAAATACCAAGCACTTCTTCAAACGTTGGAAAGTTAACCTTATCTATATCATCAAGTAAAACGTCAATATTAAAAATTTCTTTAAAAAACTCTCTAAGATTTGTATTCATTTTGCTATATGGATGCAAAGGAAGACTGTTCTTAAAATAATTAGAAAATAATTCATTTTGTATAGGTAAATTTTCTGCTGCAGAAGCTCCCGCTCCTAAAAAAACACATATTTCCATATGATTAAACACCCTCTATCCCTTAATATATAAAAAAGCCTTAATACAATTATATATTAAGACTTTTTTAAATTATTATTCTATTTATTTATTTTTTTAATATATTCTACTGCTTTTAATGTTCCCATTTTTGAGTGATCAAATGTAAGCCCACCTTGGAAATAAACATTGTATGGGGGTCTTATTGGGGCATCAGCACTAAGTTCTATTGATGAGCCTTGAATAAATGCTCCAGCTGCCATTATTACTTCATCTTCATATCCTGGCATTGCCCATGGTTCTGGTTTTACATAAGAATCCACAGGAGCTGCAGCTTGTACACCTTGACAAAAGGCTATAACTTCCTCTGCATTTTTAAGTTTTACAACTTGTATAATATCGCTTCTTAAGTCATCATATTTTGGAAGTACATCGTATCCTAATTTTTCAAACATTCTAGCACAGTATATTGCACCCATTACAGCTTGAGATGTAACATATGGCGCCATGAAAAATCCTTGTAGTACATTTCTTGTAGTTCCAAATGTTAATCCACATTCTTTTCCTATACCTGGTGTAGTTAATCGATAAGATATCATTTCAACTAAATCTTTTCTTCCTGCTATATATCCACCAGTTAAAGCTAGTCCACCACCTGGATTTTTAATTAAAGAACCAGCCATAATATCAGCTCCTACTTCAGTAGGTTCTTTTGTATCTAAAAATTCACCATAACAGTTATCTACCATAACTATTAAGTCTTTATTAACTGATTTAACCACTTCTATAGCTTCTTTTATATCTTCAATTGATAAAGATTTTCTCCAAGAATATCCTTTTGATCTTTGTATCATTACTAATTTAGTTTTTTTATTTATTTTTTTCTTAACACCTTCTAAGTCGATATTCCCATCTGGCAAGAAGTCAACGTCTTCATATGTAACACCAAATTCTTTAAGAGATCCTTTTTCTTCTCTTATTCCTATTACACCTTGTAGAGTATCATAAGGCTTTTCTGTAATTGATAATATCTCATCTCCTGGCCTAACTATACCTTGGATGCATAAACTTAAAGCATGAGTTCCATTTACTATTATTGGCCTAACCAAAGCATCTTCTGCTTTAAATACATCTGCAAATATTTCTTCTATTTTTTCACGGCCAATATCATTATATCCATATCCTGTTGTCCAGTTAAAATGATTGTCACTTAGATGAGCTCTTTGCATAGCTCTTAATACTTTATATTGGTTAAATTCCCTTATTTGTTTTATTTTTTCAAATTGATCTTTTATATCTTCCATTACTTCATTAGATAAGTCAAAAGTTTCATCATCTAATCCGTAATATTCTTTTAATAATTCACTTGTCTCTTTAAGCACTTAATCTCACCTATTTTCTTTTATTTGTCACTTTAAAAATTTTATCATAGTAAAAATTTAAGTTCAAGATTTAAAGGAAAATAATTAAAAAAGGTACTTATATTAACCTATAATTTTTGTAGGTTAGTATAAGTACCTTTTATATTTAAATTACTTTGTATTATTTGGGTTTGTGTTTTGTATGTTTATGCTTTTGCCTGGTACTATTGTAGAAACTGCATGTTTATAAATTAGGTTTTGTTGTTTATTTTCACCCTCTATTAATACTATATAACTATCAAATCCTTTTACATAACCTTTAACTTGAACACCATTCATTAAATATATAGTTACAGGTATTCTTTCTTTTCTAGCATTATTTAAAAATAAATCTTGTAAATTTAAAGCAGTATTTTTCATTAACAATATCCTCCCGACTAAATTATATTAAATAAACTCTTTATCTATAAACAATTATATTATAATATTATACATTTTTAGATATATTTTCAATAAAGTTCATAATATCTTCTTTAAGTAATTCCATATTGTCATACTTTTCTAAGTCAAACCACTCACTATCTTTATATCTTTTAAACCATGTTATTTGTCTTTTTGCATATCTTCTTGAGTCTCTTTTAATTATTTCTACGGCTTCATCTAAAGTGTATTCACCTTCTAGATATTTTATTATTTCTTTATATCCTATTCCTTGCATAGAAATCAAGTTTTTATCATATCCCATACTTAGCAATTTTTTAACTTCTTCAATTAATCCTGATTCCATCATAATATCTACTCTTTTGTTTATTCTATTGTAGAGAATCTCTCTATCACGGTTTAGTACTATTATTATTGGCAAGTATTCTTCATTGTATCTTAAATCGTTGGAAAAGTCTTGCATTTTCTTCCCATCTAAACACACTTCTAAAGCTCTTATAACTCTTTTAGTGTTGTTTTTGTGTATTCTACAAGCAGCTTCACTATCTAGTGATTTTAACTTGTCATGCATATAGTCTATGCCTTTTACCTTAAGTTCTTTTTCTAATTCTTCTCTTATTTTAGAATTACTATTAGACTTTGCAAAATCCATATTGTAAATTAATGAATTAAGGTATAAACCTGTGCCACCTGTTACTAGCACGTCTTTACCTTTATTTGCTACTTCTTTTATATATTTATTTGCTCTTTCTTGAAACTCTGAAACAGAAAAAGGAAAATCTGGTTTAACCTCATCTATCATATGATGTGTTACACCATCCATTTCTTCTTTTGTAACTTTTGCACTTCCTATATCCATATATTCATATATTTGCATAGAGTCAGCTGATATAATCTCTGCATTTAAATCCTTTGCTAACTCTATTGATAAAGCCGTTTTCCCAACGGCCGTAGGTCCCGTTAAGATGATAAGTGGTATTTTCTTCATAACAATCCTTTCTTACATAATCCTTTTAAACATTTTTTCTATTTCTTTTTTTGATATTTCAACTATGGTAGGTCTACCGTGGGGACACGTAAATGGATTTTCACATAATTCCATTTGAGACAAAAGTTTTTTCATTTCCATAGTATGAATCTTATCATTTGCTTTTATAGCAGCTCTACATGCCATTGAGGCAAATTTATCTCCTTTTAAGTCGTAACTATTTTTCAAATCCTCTATATTATCAATAATTTGAAGAATAAATTTCTCACTTTCAGGGTTCCCAAAAATAGTAGGTACACCTCTTATCATAATGTGATTATTACCAAATAGCTCAATTTCAAAACCAAATTTTAAAAACAAGTCAAGATTTGATTCTACCTTCAACATATCTACATTTGATATTTCAACTACTATAGGATCTAATAACATTTGCATATCTATTTTGTGGTTTTTAAATTTTTTCATATATTCTTCATAAAGCACTTTTTCGTGAGCTGCATGTTGGTCTAATAAGTACATAGAATCATTTTTTTCAAGTACAATATAAGTGTTAAGTATACTTCCTACAACTCTAAAATCCGTAATGGAAAATCTATTTTCATTTTTTATAGGATTTTCTTCCTTAATTATTTCAATATCATTACTTTTATTATCAACATTACTCAAATATTCTAGTTCATCAAAAGTAAATGATTTACTAAGGTCGATATTTCCATCTATAAAATATTCCCCTTTTTTACTTTCTAAAGGTTGAAGCTTAATATCTTCTTTTTTATCAACACTATTTAAGCTTTCCTTATTATCTTTTTTATTATTTTCTTTACTCAAAGCCTCTTCAAAAGACATAAATTTATTGTTATCATCTAGTTCTTCTATTGGCATAGTTTTATTTATTTTATTTGAAATTACAGTATTTAAACTTTCTTCTTTTTTTGCTAAATAGGCTTCTTTACTTTCACTTATAATAGGTTTTCTATCATAACTTTCATATTTACCAATTAAAGCAGTATTTAATAATTTTCTTTTTAATAAATCTCTAATTTCTATATATAAATCTTTGTCATTTTCAAACTTAATTTCCATTTTTGTAGGATGAATATTAACATCTATTTTTGTAGGATTAATATTAATATTTAAAAAACATACACCATGTTTGTTAATGGGTATAATACTTTTATATGCTTCATTTATAGCACCTAATATTATTTTACTTTTTACAAATCTATTATTTATGTAGATATGCTGCAAGTTTTTATTTGAACGATAAATATTATTATTTCCTATATATCCTGAAAGACTGCAACATTCACCTTTTTCATCAATTTCAATTAAATTTTCAACTATCTCTTTACCATAGATACTTCTAATAACAGAAAGAAGCTTTCCATCTCCTGGAGTATTTAACATCAACTTTCCATTATTTATATATTTAAATTGTATATGTGTATTTCCTATGGCAAGCTTATTAATTAAATCACTTATATTTATAGTTTCTGCATGTGTAGATTTTAAGAACTTCTGTCTAACAGGAGTATTAAAGAATAAATCTTTTATAATAATAGTCGTTCCGTTTTTTGTTCCTACAGGCTCTTTTAAAATTTCATTTCCACCTTCTAAAATAACTTTTGTTCCAATGGGTTCTTCCTTGGTTTTTGTAATCATTTCCAAACGAGACACAGAAGCTATAGAAGCTAAAGCTTCACCTCTAAAACCTAAAGAATACAAGTCGTATAAGTCATCTATTTCTTTTATTTTACTAGTAGCGTGTCTTAAAAATGATTTGTCTACTTCACTGGATAAAATTCCGCTACCATTATCTGTTATCCTTATTTGTTTTTTTCCTCCATCAGTTATATCTATAACTATTTGTGTAGAATTAGCATCTATGGAGTTTTCTATTAGTTCTTTAGTAACAGAAGAAGGTCTTTCGACTACTTCTCCTGCTGCTATTTTATTTATGGTTATATCATCTAATATGTTTATTTTCTTTGACATAATATCCCTCCAAAGAATTTGTCTTTCTGTGTCCTTTTTTAAGCCTATGTGTGGACTCTATTTCTTGGCTTTCTTTTGAAGATTGAAAAGTGTGTTCATGGCATCTAGTGGTGTCATACTTAATATGTCTAATTTTTTTATTTCTTCTAATAAGTCATCGTCTTTAACTACATCAAAAGATATTTGGTCCACGCTTACAGCCACTTCTTTATTTACCACATTATCCAAGCTTTCTCTTTGTAGTCTTTCATATTCATCATTTAATTTTTCATAATCTTTTTTTAGCTTTTTATAATTTTTAGTTAAGCTTTCTTTTTCTAATTTCAAGTGCTCATTTTCATTTTTTAAATTGCTATCTTCAATTTTTTTTAGTTCTAATTCTAAGTTTAGTGCTGAATTTCCGTCATACGAACATTTGTTCCTCACGTCTAAATTAGCATCTTCCTTATTAGCTCCTCTATTTATGGCGTAGCCGTTATATATATGATTTTTTTCTAAATCCTTTAAAATTTCTGATGATCTATTAATAACTTCATCTGGAAGCTTAGCAAGTTTAGCAACGTAAATACCATAACTTTTATCTGCTGCCTGATCTATGATTTTTCTAAGAAATATTATATTTTCTCCATCGTCTTTAACAGCAATAGAGTAGTTTTTTACTTCATCAAATTCATTTTCTAGTTCAGTTAATTCGTGATAATGAGTTGCAAACAAAGTCTTACATCTAATATATTTTTCTATATATTCAACTATGGACCAAGCTAAACTTATACCATCATAAGTTGATGTTCCTCTACCTATTTCATCTAGTATAACTAAACTTTTCTCTGTGGCATTTTTTAATATATGAGAAACTTCGCTCATTTCCACCATAAATGTTGATTGACCTTGTGATAAGTCGTCGCTGGCACCTACTCTAGTAAATATCCTGTCACAAATTGGAATATTAGCGTAATCAGCCGGTACAAATGAACCCATATGCGCCATTAAACAAATTATGGCCGTTTGTCTCATATATGTAGATTTACCAGACATATTAGGTCCTGTAATTATATTTATAATATTTTCATTATCATTTAAATAAGTATCATTTGGAACAAAGTTTTCTTCTCCCACTATGTTTTCAATTACTGGGTGACGTCCATTTTTTATATCCAGTTTACTATCATTATTAATATTTGGTTTAACATAGTTATTAATATGAGCCACTGTGGCAAATGAAGTAAATACATCTATATTACCTATGATTTTAGCCACATTTTGAATTCTATCAATGTTGCTATAAATAGTTTGTCTAATTTTCACAAAAGTTTCATATTCTAATGCTTTTATTTTTTCCTCAGCATGTAGGATTTTATCTTCTATTTCTTTTAATTCTTCAGTTATAAATCTTTCTGCATTACTTAAAGTTTGCTTTCTTATATATCTACCTTCTAAATCTAAGTTTGCAAGATTTACTTTAGTTATTTCTATATAGTAACCAAAAACTTTATTAAATCCTATTTTAAGAGATTTAACTCCTGTTTTTTCTCTTTCACGATTTTCTATATCTTTTATCATGAAAGCTCCATTTTTTGAAATATCTCTAAGTTCCTTTAATTCTTGGTTATAAGAGGATTTTATTATATTTCCGTCCTTAATTGTAATACTAGGTTCTTCTATGATAGCTTCATCTATTAATTCATAAATGTCTTTTAAGTCTTCCATATTATCTATATATTTTTTTATAGTATCTCCATCACAAGAGTTTATTCTATCTCTTAAAAGCGGAAGCTTTTCTATGGAATTTTTTAAGTTAATCATTTCTTTGGGTGTTACTTTTTCAAAGGCAATTTTTCCACAAATTCTTTCTATGTCGTAGACATTTTTTAAAATATCTATTAAGTCTTCTCTTAATGAAAAATCTTCTTTTATTTCCTCAATAACATCTAGTCTTTCATCTATTTTATTTTTATTAACTAAAGGTTCTTCCACATATTTTCTAAGAAGTCTACCTCCCATGGCAGTTGACGTTTTATCTAACACATGTAATAATGACCCTTTTTTCTTAGATCCTCTAATTGTTTGAGTTAACTCAAGATTTATTCTAGTAAACATATCAAGAACCATATATTCCATAGGATTATATATATTTATTACATTTATATTTGATGTTATTTGTTTTTGAGTATTATATATATAATTAAGAAGTATGCATAAACTAGTTTTTATTAAATTTTCATTATCAAACCTTAAAGTTCTTAAATAATCATCACTGAAGTATTCACTTAATATATTTGTATTTAAATAATTTTCATCAAAATTTTCATTTATATAAATATTCCCCATTATAGCAATATTTCTTAAATTATCTTTGAAGCTTAGATCATTTAATATTATTTCCGAAGGACTAACCTTTGCTATTTCTTCAATAACTTTATCTTTTGCTATACAAGTTGCATTTGTTTCTCCCGTACTTATATCCACATAAGAAAGTCCTATTTTATCATTTACTTTATATAAAGACATAAGGTAGTTATTCTTCTTATTTTCAAGTAAGCTTCCTTCCAACACAGTCCCTGGTGTAACCACTTGAATTACTTCTCTTTTTACTATACCTTTTACGCTTTGAGGATCTTCCATTTGCTCCCCAATTGCAACTTTATATCCTGCTTCTACTAACTTTGATATATATGAAGCGGCAGCATGAAAGGGAATACCACACATAGGTGCTCTCTCTTCTAAACCGCAAGATTTTCCTGTTAATGCTATTTCTAGTACTTTTGATGCTACGATAGCATCTTCAAAGAACATTTCGTAAAAATCCCCTAATCTGAAAAATAATATACAATCAGGATATTTATCCTTACATTCAAAATATTGTTTCATCATAGGAGTAAGTCTATTTCTGTCAATCTCCATATTTCTACCTCCTCATCTTTTGTTATTATATCATATAACACAATTTATATGTTATCTATAAAAACATAGAATTTATTATAAGTTTTTGTAGAAGTTTTGCAAAAATTTATAGTTTTTGCCATTTTAGTTGCCCTAGATATTTTTGAAAATAGAAGATAATTTATAAATATATTAACAAAAATAAATAGCTATTTATTTTTTTATAAATAAATAGCTATTTTAATATAAATATTATCAATCTTATAATATCATTTGATCTATGATGTAATGAAGTTAATATTAGACCTTATCTGTTACTCTTTAAAATTTTATTAAGAGATAAACCTGCTGCTCCTCCAATTATAACAAACGCCGTTACCATAAATATCCAAGCCGTAGTAGTCATACTATTCACTCCTTTTTATTTTATTATATTACATCACGTATTAATATTTCGCATATTAACATCATCTTAACGGACTTTACAATAATTTAATATTTTAATATGTTTTTAACATTTTATATGATAAAATTACCATTCTCATCAAAATTCATTTCAAAATAACTTCCTTCAGTTTCTACCATTTTTTGTTCACTTATGCTTTCATAAGCCTCTTTGCTCATATAAATTTCATTTAAATTTTTAGTATTCTCTATTATAACTAACTTAATATTTTTGTAATTTAAAATACCGCAGGTTTTAGCGCAAGCTTTAAATACATATTTATCATTTTCTAAAACCATAGGAAGCTTAATACTATTTGGTTCTGTAGAAGTTATGGCATTTAAATATGTACTTTCAAACTCAATATTATTGTAAAATTTTTTGCTTATAAAATCTGCCAAACCCATTCCATTGGCATTTCCATTTGAACTACTATTTAAACTTAACACACCTATTTTTGTTATATTTGGTCCTCCTGATGCAGCTTTAGTGTGATATCTTCCTATAATATTTGTATCCATACCTGTACCGCTTATATTTTTACCTATTTCTTTTACTATTAACACGTCTATATTGTCCAAATATAATTTTCCCATTAGTTCTTTTGACTTTTCTAATAACAATGGTTCTTTTATAAGAATTTCATCCTTATTTAATATATTTATATTATCTATATCATCATAAGCATTTTCTATTGTTCCAACTCCAAACAATATATTTAACTTAGATAGGGATACCTTAGCTGATTCTACTATATTTTCAGCCATTTTTTCAAATCTTAAGGAATGAGTAATATCTGCGCCTTTTCTTTTTCCTAGTCCTATTGCAAGCATTTTAACAAGACCACTTTCATATTCACCTCTAAAGGAAGTATGTGCTTTTATTCTATTAACAAGTATTATCCCATGGGCATCAAAAGCATTTTTATCAATATAAACAGGTAAACCTTTGATTGTTTTTCCTATTTCAACAACTTCCATGGAAGACTTTATTTCACATCCCATATTTTCCTGCGTAATTCCTAGTTTTTCAAGAATATGCTTTTGGCCTTTTGCATCGCCTCCACCATGACTACCCATTGCTGGAACAATAAACGGAATACCACCTTGGTCTTTTACAAAATCAACTATGGTTTTCATTATAATTTTATAATTACTAATTCCTCTACTTCCCCCAGTTATAGCTACAGTTTTTCCCTTTTTAATTTTATTTTTAAAGTTTCCCTCACTTAATAATCTTTTTATTTCTTCTTCCACGTTATTTGTACTTGTTTTATTAAACATTTGTTTTACTTTTATAACTTCAGGAAGTTTTATTTCTTCTAGTATGTTATTAATTTTATCCATCAAATCCCCCCATTAGCTCATCATTATTATTTTAGTATAACATAATTTTTTTTAATATCTTTAACTCTATAATGTTATTATAGTATTATATTAATAATAAGTTTAATTTTAGGAGGCTTTATTTTGAAAGACATAATTGACAAATTTAATAATTATCAACCTTATATAAATGGTTATAAAAATATGAATCGTGCTTCTGTATTAATACCTTTAGTAAAAGAAAATGGAAAATACTCTATTTTATTTGAACTAAGATCAAGAAAAATGAGGCGTCAGCCTGGGGAAATTTCCTTCCCTGGAGGAAGAATTGAGAAAAATGAAACTCCAAAAGAAGCTTGTATAAGAGAAACTTGCGAAGAAATAGGAACAACTGAAGATAACATTAATATTATATCTCCTTTAGATATTTATGTATCACATGCAAATTTAATTATTCATCCTTATTTAGGTGAAATTAAAGACATAAAAAACTTAGATATTAATAAAGATGAAGTGGACCATATATTTTTAGTTCCTCTTGATTACTTAATAAATTACGATGCAAATATTTATACAAATGATGTAAAAGTAGTTCCAAATGAAAATTTTCCTTATGAAAAAATACCAAATAAAGAAAAATATGAGTTTGCTATAGGTGAATATCCTGTTTGGTTTTACGAATATAAGGATTATGTTATTTGGGGTATAACTGCTAGGATTTTAGAAAACTTTTTGAACTTTATAAAAAACAAATAAGGCCTCATAAATATTATGGGCCTTATTTTATATTAAGCTTCCTCACCAACTAATGAAAATGTTGTTGCTGAACTTATTTTTACGTTCATCAGTTTTCCAACTAAGTTTTCTTCTGGATTTTTAACTGTGAAATTTACTAATTTATTTTGTCTAGTTCTTCCTGTAAATTTACTATCATCAGTTTTACTCTTTCCTTCTATTAAAACTTCAACTGTTTTGCCTACATATTCTTTGTTAAGATCTGCTAGTATTTCATTTACTTTAGCTAAAACTTTATTAAATCTTTCATGTTTTACGTCTTCTGGAATTTGATCTTCCATTCTAGCCGCTGGAGTACCTTCTCTTTTAGAGTATATAAATGTGAATGCATTGTCGTATTTAACCTTTTCAACCACATCTATAGTATCTAATAAATCTTCTTCGGTTTCTCCTGGGAATCCTATCATTAAATCAGTAGAAAAAGCAATTCCTGGTATTTCACTTTTAGCTTTTTCTATTATTCTTAAATAATCTTCTTTTGTGTAGTGTCTGTTCATCTTTTTAAGAAGACTTGTACTTCCACATTGTACTGGTAAGTGTAAGAATTCACATACTTTGTCACAATCTCTCATGGCATATATAACTTCATCAGATATGTCCTTTGGATGAGAAGTCATAAATCTTATTCTTTCTAATCCTTCTATTTCATTTGTCATTCTAAGTAACTGAGCAAATGTTATAGGCTCTTCTAAAGTTTTACCATAAGAGTCAACATTTTGACCAAGTAGTGTTATTTCTTTAGTCCCATTTGCTGCCAATTCTTTTATTTCATTTATTATGTCTTCTGGGGTTCTAGATCTTTCTCTTCCTCTAGTGTATGGCACTATACAATAAGTACAGAAGTTATTACATCCATACATTATGTTTACAAAGGCTTTAAGCTCAAATTTTCTACTACTTCTAAGTCCTTCAACCACTTCTCCATCTACATCCCAAACATCTACTAGTGTAGTTTGACTATCCATAGTCTGAGTTAATAGTTCAGGAAATTTATATAAGTTGTGTGTACCAAAAACTAAATCTACATGTTTATATTTAGTTTTTATTTCTTTTACAACATGAGGTTGTTGCATCATACATCCACATACAGCAATTTTTAAATCAGGATTTTTTCTTTTAGCTAATTTTAAGTGACCTAAGTTACCATAAACTTTAAGTTCAGCGTTTTCTCTTACTGCACAAGTGTTATATATTATTAAATCACAATCAGAAGTCATTAAAGTAGCTTCGTAACCCATAGCCTCTAACATTCCTGCTAAATTTTCTGAGTCGTGTTCATTCATTTGACATCCAAAAGTTTGGATCATATATTTAGGTTTTCTTTTATTTATAGCAAAATATCTATTATTTTTTTCTCCTATTGCTTCAATAAATCTATTTTGCTCTTCTATCTTTTCCACAGGAACTTGAACTTGTTTTCTTTTTCCCATTTGTCTTCCTCCTTAGTAAATAATGCAAATTCAATTATACCATAATTTTTCTTAAATATACTAGTAAAAAGCACCAGGATATATATCCTAGTGCTTTATCCCTATTTTTTGACCAATTTACTATATTTAGTTTTCTATAATTTCTATTTCCAACTCTCTACACACAATTTCACATACTCTTTGTGTTGCCATAGCTACTATATTAGTGCATTTGCTTTTATGTCCATTGTTGTCTCTATCTAGTCCTTCTGTTATTTTCCCACAACATTGATATCCTGCAAACTCAACAAATGCATCACTAAATTCCTTTGTTAAATCAAAACATTTATTTATTTTAGGATCATTTGGATTCCTTCTTCCAAAAAAATACCCAAGGCACATTGTACCTCCAGCCAGAGCTCCACAAATACAATATGCTCTTCCAAGTCCCCAAGGAAATCCTGATGACATGGCAATTACATCATCAGGTAAATCTAGGTTAAAATTTTTTCTAATAGCATAAATTACAGATTCTGAGCATGCAAAACCATTATTAAATATATGTTTTGCATCCTCAACAGTATTTTTTATATTAATACTTTCTACCATTTTATCCCCCTCTTAATACATACTTTTATTCTATATACCTAAATTATACATAAAGGATTAAATTTTACAAATAATAAGTTATTATATTGTGGAAGAAGGGAGAAAATATGTTAGTTGTATTTATTAGAAGTATAATACTATATATTGCCGTTTTAGTTTCGCTAAGAATTATGGGTAAAGGTGAAATAGCTGAAATGAATTGTTTTGATTTAGTAATAACTTTACTAATAGCAGAAGTAGCCTCAACTCCTATGGAAAACAACGATATTCCCATGCTTTATGGAATAGCTGCTCTAACAGGTTTAGTTTTTATGCAAACTTTAATCTCTATTTTAGGACTTAAATCAAAATTTATTGGGAGATTAGTATCAGGTAAACCTTCTATACTAATTAATAAAGGTAAAATAGATTATAGTGCACTAAAAAAAGAAAAGATAACTATTAACGAACTATTAGAACAACTTCGTGTACAAGGATATTTTAATATTAAATATGTTCAGTATGCCATATTAGAAACTGATGGTAATTTGAGCGTTGTTCCAACAACAACTTATAATACTACTCCAAGTCGAGAGTATAATCATCTACCCATATCATTGATACATGATGGTAAAACTCTTAAAAGTAATTTAAAGCTAATTAATAAAGATGATGAATGGCTATTAAATATTCTTAAATCTCATCATATTAATGATGTTAAAGATGTTCTTATTTGTGTATTAGATGAATATGACAAAATATTTATTCAAAAAAAATATGAGTGAGGTGTATTTTTATGAAATCCTCTTATTTTGTACTTGCATGGACAATATTGTTCATCATATTAGGATTATTTAATCATGAGAAAATCAATGAGTTTTCTTCAAATTATATAGATCAAGTCAATGTAATAGAAGAAAAAATAAAAGAAGATAAATGGGAACAAGCGTTATATATTTTAAAAGATACTAAAATGAATTTAGATGAAGAAAAAAGTGTATGGTATAAACTAGTAAATCATGGTTATTTTAATGAAATATTTGCATCGCTAGAAGTTCTTAATCAAAGTATATGTCTAGAGGAAAAAATGATAAGTCTTCAAGAAATCGAAAAAATAAAAATGGTTCTAGAAAACCTAATGGAAGATGAGTGTTGTAATCTTAATCGAATTTTTTAAATACATACAATTTTTAAGGAAACTTTAAGTTATTCGTAGTGAATATAAAAATTTTAAATTTAAGTATTGCCATCTTACACTATAAGCACTTTAAGCTAATAATTTTAAGTAACGGAGTTATCCGAAGCGAAAGCAAGGATATCTCGTTGACGCTATGAGCGTAGCGAATTTTAGCTTTTAAAACAAATTATATAAAACACTATCTACAAAAATAACGAGTTTCTTTATAGGTAGTGTTTTACGATTTTGTTATTAATAATATATTTATATTATATCCTACTAGGAAATAGTATTATATTTCTATTGTGCTATTATCTATAAACTTGCAGTGATAATTATTTTTTTTCAAATCATTCATCAATTTAAATAAGGCTTGATCTTTCTTTTTAGCCTCTATCATAACATCAAAATCTCTATTCACATTTTCTTTTGCTAAATCTAAAAAACTACAAAAATCATTAGCATCTATATAATCTGCGTGTTTTCTATCTAGTTGTCCTTCTTTTGGGGTAGAAAAATGAATTTTAGGTGGCAGACTTTCACTATCCCATGTAGAAAATATATGAGGAAGTAAATCTGTTATATTTTCCTTATTATTATTGCAATTATGGTGATGCACATCTACTACCATAGGTACTTTAATTTCCTCACAAATTTTAAGCACGTCTTTAGCAGTAAATACTTTATCATCATTTTCTAAAATCAAACGCTCTCTTACTCTTTTTGGAAAAGCTTTATAGTTTGAAATAAATCTATGTATACTCTCATCTTTTCCTCCAGCTGAGCTTCCTGTATGAATTACCAATTTCCCAGCATCATACTTCATAAGTTCAAATAAATCCACTGCATGATTAAGATTTCTTAGGGTGTCTTGTACCACATTATCTTTAACACTATTTATCACATTAAATTGATCTGGATGGGCATCTAGCCTCATGTTTGATGATTTAATTATATTTCCTATTGTCCTTAATTCTTTGCTAAAATACTTTTCATAATCCCAAGTCACTTCTGGGTGTGTAGATAGGGGTATTAATTTTGAAGTTAATCTATAAAAATGTATATTGTTTTCAATATTATATTTTAATATGGTCTCCAAGTCATCTATATTAGAAAATGTTACTCTTTTTAGTTTTCTAAGTTTTTCATCTTCACTTTTTAATTTATTATAGTTAGCAAAGGTCACTGTGCTTGAAGATGTAATATTTTTCAGATTTAATGCAATTGCCACATAACCTAATCTAATTCTCATAATTCCCTCCTTAAAAATTTGTTTACTTATATTTTTTTCACTATAGACAGATAGTATTCAAATATTTACTTTAATAATTTTTCTTAAAAGAGTATAATATTTTATAAAATAGCGTGAATATTATTATAATACAATTTTATTTAAATTAATAATAATAATAATATTTATATATAAAAATAGGAGTGAGATGTATGGAACTTGAAAAGGATTATATTTTAAGAATGGTAAAAGATTTAGTTAAATCCATTGCTCATATTGTGCTTGGTAAAAGTGAGATGGAATACGAACTACCAGAAAACGACGAATATTCTAGAATAGATTATTTATATGTTAAGTTATTAGAACTTGTAAATCAAGGAAAGATAAATGACGCTGAAGATATGTTATTTGATGAAATAAATACTTCTGATATGAAACAATTTGAAATGGCAATGTCATTTTATTTGTATCTTAATGATTTTGGAGATGATTATTTAGAGTCAAATGATTATTCTAGAGACGAAATTTCTGAAGGAATAAAATCTATTTGTAAAGAATACGGAGTATCTTCTATGGTGGAATTTTTATTCTAAGTTACAAAATAACCATATATAATTTTCTTTATAAAAAAGTTGGAGATAAGGTTTTAATTATCTCCAACTTTTTTATATATTAATGATAAAGTAACTTTTTAAATTTAATACATATGCCACATTTGTTTTTTATCTGCGGTAACACAATAATTACTAAATAACTAGAAAACAAAGTAATTATTGATGCCATTAATATAGAAATTTTAGCTATATTAATTAAGTTATGATTATAACTAAAAGCTAATTCTGATACAAATATTGACATAGTAAATCCAATACCTGCTAACATGGAAACTTTAAACAACGAAGCCCAGCTAACACCTTTTGGCTTTTCTGTTATATTTAACTTTGATGCAATAGATGTAAATAACATTATTCCTAAAGGCTTTCCAATTACCAATCCTAGTATAATACCATTTATAAGAGTTCCCACTTTATTATGATTAATATTCACATTAAAATTTATACCTGTATTAACAAAAGCAAATAAAGGTAGTATAATCAAATTACTTATTGGAGACAATACATGCTCTATTTTATTAGCTATACTTTCTGATTCTTTTTCTTTAGATTTTGTTGGAATTGTAAATGCAAGTACAACACCACTAATAGTTGCATGAACCCCACTTTTATAAACAAAATACCAAACAATTAGCCCAAGTATCATATATGGATAAACTTTTCGTACTTTAAATACTTTATTTAGCATAAATAATAACACTACAATTCCTACCGCCAATATAATAAATGAATAATCTATATGAGATGAGTATAATACTCCTATTGCAAATATAGATATTAAATCATCAACAACTGCAAGAGATAGTAAAAATATTTTTAAAGTAGAGTTAAGTTTTTTTCTAAATATCATAAATATGGCTATAGCAAAGGCAATATCTGTAGATATTGGAACTCCTACGCCATGTATAAACTCTGTGTTTATATTTATCAACATAAATATTATTGCTGGTACAATTACTCCTCCTAATGCTGCAATAACTGGAAAAGATGCTTTTTTAAATGAAGATAAATTTCCATATAATATTTCATTTTTTATTTCTAAACCTACTACTAGAAAGAATATAGCCATTAAAAAATCATTTATTATCATATGAAGATTGAATTTTCCTATTAAATTTACCCCACTTAATAAATAATGATATGTTTCTTGTAAATGACTATTGGCCATAAAAACCGCAGCCATAGTAGCACACATTAATAACACCCCTGTAGCCAAATCCGATTTTATTATTTTTTTTATACTATTCATTACATTAGTTTCCTTTCTAATTTTGTTCATAAAAAATATTTTACAATAATAAAAGCTATATATCTGTGATATTATCACAGATATATAGCTTTTATTATTTTTTTCTCTTTTTTACATTTATAATTTATATCCTTATTTATTACTTTCTATTAAAGATTTCATAGTTTCTTTATCCATAGCTCCTGGTACGTATTCCCTTACATAACCTTCTTTATCAATAATAAATGTTGACGGAAATGATTGTATACTATATCCGTATATTAAATCTGCATTATTATCAAATACTACAGGAAATGTATATTCATTATCTTTTAAGAACTTTGATATATGTTTCTCATCTCCTTCATTTCCCAAGTTAGGCGTGGATACTCCTAATATAATTACATCTTCATTATTTTTGTTGTACTCATTATATAATTCTTCTATATGTGGCATTTCTGCTTTACAAGGAGGACACCAAGTTGCCCAAATATTTAGAAATACTGTTTTTCCTTTGTAATCACTTAATTTATGCTCTTTTCCATATTGATCATATAAGGTAAAATCTAAGGCCTTTACCTTATTGTTTTCTGTTTTATTTTCTACTTCAGCTTTATAGTTATCTTTTCTACTTTCATTTATCTTGTTAATTCCATTAAATGACATAATCAGTCCTGATATTATTAGTAATATACCACCAATTTTTTTTAGAGTACCTAAATGTTTTTTCATATTATTAAATTTTTCAAATAATTTTTTATAAAACATTGCTAATATAATAAATGGCAATATAAAGCCAATAGAATATATTAATACTAATGCATTACCAATTAATATGTTTTGTGTACCACTTGCCATTATTAATACAGATGTTAGCATAGGCCCAATACATGGAGTCCAACCAAAACTAAATGTTAATCCTAACATAAATGAACTTAAAATATTCATATCTTTGCTATGCATTTCAAATCTTTTTTCTCTTTGTAATAAAGGTATATTAACATATCCCATGTAAAATACACCCATTATTATTATAAATATGCCCCCTATTAACATTAATAGTTCTTTGTTTCCTATAAAGAATTGGCTAAATGCTCCTATTGCCATACTCAAAATAAAGAATGTAGTGCAAATACCTAAGGTGAAAAATAAAGTATTTTTAAATAATGTACTATTTTTAAATGTTTTGTCTTTCATTATGTCTGTACTACTATTTGATAACATACTTAAGTATATGGGTATTATGGGCAATACACATGGTGAAAAGAAGGAAAATAATCCTTCAAAAAATACTAAAATTAAATTAATTTGTTCCATTAATCCCTCCAAAATAAAATTGCTTTTTATTACTTACTTCCTATAATGCAGACTAATTTTTCAGATGCATCTATTTCTTTTATATTATTAAAGTTTGAATTTTTCAAATCACTTATAATACTTTCTTTTTTAACAAAATGATGATGTGCTCCTTCTTTCCAGTCACAAATTAAGATTTTACCATTGTCTTTTAAAATCCTATTTGCGTCTTTTAGTAGTTTTTCTCCATTTTCTAATTCATGATGTAGCGTTATCATAAATACAAAATCCGCCACCTTATCTTCTAATGGAATTTTATTTTCTTCCATTAAATCAGTTTTAAGCCTAGAATCCATCTTTTCAACTCTATTTTCTTTAATCCAATCAATCATTTCTTTGGATATGTCGTATGCAAAGCATGTAGAGTCAGGTATTGAATTTAGGAACTCTTGTGAGAATATACCTGTTCCAGCTCCAACATCTACCAATACGCTATTAGATGGTAAATCCAACTCACTTATTAAGTTTTGTAAATCTACCATTTGTAATCTTTGTGGATTATTTAATTTTTCAAGCTTTTTAACGTCAAATTTATGTATATTCATTTTTTCTCCTTTGTAGATTAATTTTTTTATTATTTATTATATACCCAAAAGAGTGCAGATAACATCTACACTCTTTGAATATTTTATTCTTTTTATAAAATTATTTTAGTTTTCCTTTATAATTACTAATTCCACCTAAGTCATATAACTTATTAAATCCATTTTTTGCAAGAATATTTGCTGCGGTTGAACTTCTTGCCCCCGATGCACAATAGACTACAACTTCATTATCTTTATATAAATCTAAAGTCCCTATTTTTGATTTTATTTCTTGAATTGGTATATTTTTAGATTTTGGTATATGACCACTTCTAAATTCGCCTTCACTTCTTACATCTAAAATTAATAATTTTTTATTATTTTTCATCATATGATTTAATTCTTCATCATTAATTTTTTTAACATTTTTATTTCCAAATAACATTGATAAAAATCCCATAATTGCTTTACCTCCTAGTTATACAAATATTTTAATTTTCAAAATGGAAATATAATTAGTAACCTTCATTTATTAGTATTAAATAAATAAGTTTAATCCAGAATCTTCTGTAGCTCCTAAATATGCAGCTACACCTGCTACTTCAACACCATCTATAAATTCTTCATGTTTTATTCCCATTAAATCCATACTCATAGAACATGCAACTACTTTAACACCCATATTTATTGCATTTGATATTAGTGTATCTATATCATCCACGTTGTGTTTTTTCATTATTTGTTCTATCATTTTTGGTCCCATACCACCCATGTTCATTTTAGATAAAGGTAGTTTCCCTGTATGAGATGGTAGCATTACATCAAACATTTTTTCCATAGTATCTTTGCTAACCTTTGGTCTATTTTTCTTTTTCAGTATGTTTAGACCCCAAAATGTAAAGAACATTGTTACTTCTTTACCCATAGATGCTGCACCTGTTGCAATTATAAATGATGCTATAGCTTTGTCTAAATCTCCACTAAATACAACTAAAGTTGCTCCATTTTTATCTGTTGTAGTTACGCTAGCTCCTGTGCTAGTTTCTAATTCATTTCTTCCTTTTCTTATAAGAGCAACAAAAGCTTTTCTAGACTTATCAAATTCAGCTTTTAATAAAGTGTTTCCTGTTTTTTCACACCAAGCACTTATATCTTTGCTAAATCCTGGATCACTTGCTTTTATTTCTAGAACTTGTCCATCTTCCATATTGTTTATTTCTTCAAATACTCTTCTTATTGGTCCTGGGCATTGTAGTCCACAAGCATCTAAACTAACATGTGCATTTATTTCTGCTATATCTATATCTTCTAATTTCATAGTAGTTTTTCCACCTTTTGTTTCTAATTTAGCATTGTTGTTTTTGTTTTGCTTAGCTATACTTTCTTCAGCTCTTTTTACAAATTGATAAGTTTTTACACCACCATCTATATTTGTGCACTTAATTCCATGTTGTGAAAGTAGTCTGCAAGCCACATATCCTCTTAATCCAACTTGGCAAGTAGCATATAATTTCTTGTCTTTTGGTATTTCATTTAATCTATCTCTTAGTTGTCCAAGAGGTATATGAATACTTCCTGGCATAGAACCTGTAACTAGCTCAAACTCTTCTCTTACATCTATTATTACTCCACCATTTTTAACAATGTCATCAACTTCATGCCACTGCACAGTGTCTACCATGTCTTCTATTATGTTAGATGCATAATATCCTAACATATTTACTGGGTCTTTTGCTGAGTTGTATGGTGGTGCATAACAAGGCTCCACATCTTGTAAATCAAATACTGTAAGACCTGCTTTTATAGCTGTAGCCATTACATCTATTCTTTTTTCAACTCCATCCATTCCCACTCCTTGAGCTCCAAATATCTTTCCAGTCTTTGGATCAAATGTCATCTTCATGGCAATAGGAAATGATCCTGGATAATATCCTGCATGAGAACCTGGATGTATATGAACTACTTTATAATTCATTCCTAGTCTTTTTAGAGTCTTTTCATTATTTCCTGTTGTAGCTACTGTATAATCAAATACTTTTGCCACAGAAGAACCTAATGTACCTTTGTATTTTTCTTTTCTTCCACAAATATTGTTTGCTACTATTCTTCCTTGTCTATTTGCTGGCCATGCTAGAGGTATCATAGCTGGCTTTTTATTTACAAAATCCATAATCTCAACAGCGTCACCTAATGCATATATGTCTTTGTCAGAAGTTTTCATATAAGCATCTACTATTATTGCTCCTCTTTCATTTAACTTAAGACCTGCTTCATTGGCTATAGTAGTTTCTGGCTTAACACCTATAGATAAGATTATCATGTCAGTGTCAATTTCTTTTCCACTACTTAGTATTACTTTTTTACCATTGTTAGCAAAAGAATTAACTCCATCTTTTAAAACTAATTCCACATTTTTGTCTATTAAATGGTCGTGTATTATACTTACCATTTCCAAATCTAGCGGTGCCATTACTTGGTCGCCAGCTTCTACTAATGTAAGTTTTATTCCTCTATCATGAAGGTTTTCAGCCATTTCAAGTCCTATAAAACCTCCACCTATTACTACTGCATGTTTTGGTTTATTATTATCAACATAGGCTTTTACCTTATCTGTGTCTGGTATATTTCTAAGTGTAAATAAATTATTACATTCTTTTATGCCTGGTATTGGAGGCATTAATGGGTTAGCACCTGGAGATAAAACTAAAGTATCATAAGTTTCTTCATAACTTTCACCTGTTTTATGATTTTTAACAGTTACTTTTTTATTTTCTTTATCAATTTTAACTACTTCACTTAAATTTCTTATATCTAAGTTAAACTTTGAACTCATAACTTCAACAGTTTGAACTATTAATTTTTCTCTTTCGTTTATAGTTCCTCCTATATAATATGGAAGACCACAGTTTGCAAAAGATATATATTCCCCTTTTTCAAACATTATTATCTGTGCATTTTCATCTATTCTTCTAAGTCTAGCTGCTGTTGATGCCCCACCTGCAACTCCACCTACAATAATTATTTTTTTAGACATAAATTCTCTCCTGTTCTAAATGTATATTTATAAAAATTATAATATTAATATATTATTTGCTAATTATCGCCTTTCTATTGTAACAAGAAATAGTTATTTTCTTAACATACTTTCATTATATCTATTTTTAATAAAGTATCAGTGACATTGTCACGTTAAATGTTTTTTCATCTTAAAGTAACATTAAAAAAGATGAACTTAAATTAAGTTCATCTTTTTTAATCATGTATTACAAATATTATCTTAAGTCTTGTAAATTATTTTCTATACTCATACATCCTAAAACACTAGGTAGAGGTAATCTTTTAGCCTCAATTCCACTTCCAAAGTCCTCTAAAGACATTTCCATATCCTTATTATAAGTCTTCATTATACCTTCTTCTAACTCATTTAAATGAATAAACAAATATTCTTTCACGTCATCAATATTTTTCAATTTATTGATTTCTTCACCACGAAGTATATGCTTAAATATAGCAAACCCTTCTCCTCTAGAAGTCCATATAAATATATTAAAAGTTACAAAAGATTTTTCCAAATATAATCCTGTACTAATGGAATTCATATGGTTAATATCTTCATATAAATGATGATTAAAATCAATAAACCCACTAGGTGCCACTTCATAAGTTTTATTTTCATCGTACTGAATATCGCTACTTTTTAATCTTTCATGAAAATCAGAGTAATTTTCACTTGCTAATAATATTTCCGCCAACTTAGTCGCATTGGCAAATATTTTTTCTTTGTTTATAAAATTTGTCATTTTTATTCTCCTTTAGTTGTTTATTAATTTATTACAAATCCTCCATTGGAACTTATTACTTGACCTGTTATAAAATCGCCTCCATCACTGGCTAAAAATAAAGCACACTTAGCTATATCTATTGGTTTTCCAATTCTCATAAGAGGTGTTTCCTCTTTTAACATTTCTACTATTTCACTGTCCACATCTTTCATCATATCTGTTTCTATTACACCAGGTGCTATGGCATTTACTTGTATGTTTGATGGTCCAAGTTCTTTTGCTAGTGCTTTTGTCATTCCAATGATAGCTGCCTTTGATGTGGAATAATGAACTTCATTGGCAGAACCTACTAATCCCCAAATAGATGATATATTAATTATTTTTCCACAATGCTGGGGTAACATATATTGTAATGCTTTTTTTGTAACATAAAATACAGAATTTAAATTAACATTCATTACATTATGCCACTCCTCATAACTTATATCTGTAAAAAGATTATATTTACTAATACCTGCATTGTTAATTAATACATCTATTCTTTCAAACTGACCAATAGTATAGTTTACCAAAGCATTTGCTTCATTTATATTTGAAATATCTGCCTTGAAAATTCTAACACTATAATTTTCATTTGTAAGCTCTTCAAACAACTCCTGAGCCTCTTTTTCTGAATAATTATAGTTTATAACTACGTTATAATTATTCTTAGCGAATAGTTTAGCCATTTCTCTTCCGATGCCTCTTGAAGCACCTGTTATTAATGCTGTCTTTTTTATACTCATTTTAAACCTCTTTTTTACTAATATAATTTTTACTTCTTAAGTATTTCATCTTATTAAATCTGCAATTATAATCACAACCTTTGCACTGTAATTTTTTATTTGACAAAGGTGAAAATCTTTCAGGGTGTCTTTTTATCATGTATTCCCATTGTATAAATGCAAATAAAGATAGCAAAAACAAACTGTAAGACCAAAAACTTTTTATAAGTAATAATGGTGTGCAAAACATAACATGATCCCAGTTATATATTCTACATTCATTGCAACATTTACTTTTAAAGAATAATTTATGAAAAGGACACCATACATTAACACAAAACATATCAGTCCAGTAATAAATCATAAAAACTAAAAATATATATGGTGTACTTAGGTTGTAATTATAATAAATTATTAATAGTACCAGATTTAAAACTATCCATGCCACAAATACACTTCTGGCATGTTTATTATTTTTTTCTATATATTTATGTAATTTTTTTTCATCATAATTTTCTACTGGTATATAATGTTTTAAAAATAATTTCCCGTTATAAGAATGATTATTTGTATATGGAACAATTAAAATTACTGTTTCTAACATTAAGTATAACCAAATTAAATGATATAATTTTATGCCATATATTATTTTGTAGTTTAATATACTTATTATTTTATTTTTATCTATCATAAATAATATAATAAATATAATTAGTAACATGGTGCGAAAAATAAACCTAAATCTTGATTCTTTTCCCATAACTACTCCTCAAGTATAAATATTATTATAAAACTTCTATATTATAACTTTAGCATTTTAAACTATATATAACAAACTTTTCTCTATGATCTTTTTCGTATAACTTGGTTAAATTAACTTCTTTATTCAGTGTAAAAGGTGTTTTGTAATCTAAAAAATCTAGGTATTCATTAGATGGATAATACATAATTATATCCATATCTCTAATATTATTTTCATAAGACTCCAATATATTGTCAATAACTTTTGAAAAAATCTGAATAGAAAAAGGATTAAAGAAATAAAACTTATTATCTAAGTAAGAAATTTTATATTGTTGTGCTAAATCACAATAAAAATTTATTTTATCCATATATTTTTTATTTTTCTTTTTATAGTTAATTTTATTTATCAAAGCTTCTTCATAATATCTTTCGTTAATTTCCACACCCTTTGCATATGATTGGAAATGATAATTTATATAAAAAATTAATCTTCCCATTCCACATCCAAAATCAACTATATGATCATCTTCTTTTAACTTGTAGTTTTCAAATAATTCTTCTAAAGCTATATATAAAGTTGGTTCATAAGGATGATTATGAGTTGATGTGCTTTTCCAGTTTTGATTTCCTATCGTATCTATATTTAATAGTTTATCATAGTATTTTTCTTTCATATTTACTCCTATTTTATTTATTTTAATTTTAAATTATTCCCTACTAGGTATTTATAATATCAATAAGAAGGTAATAAGTTATGCATATCTTACTATATTATAAGTTTTAGTATGGAATCAAGTCTATATTAATTTGTAAATATAATTTTTTTGTAAAATTTAATAAAGCCATTGTATAACACTCCAATGGCTTTATTACTTTAATTAATTTCTAATTTTAAACCTACTCCAACTTCTGTTATAGGAATAATACTGTGAATATAACTTTTTACTTCAAAAGATGTACAGTGGCAAAGATAGAGTTTATTAATATTACTTTCTTTAAAATATTCTAAAGTCTTCTTTGCTCTATCATTGTATTCAAATAAATGAGTTCCTCCAATTATACCAATCACTCTGTTATCCTTACATACTTTTTTAGCATATTCTACTGTATTACAAATTCCACTATGAGAACATCCAGCAATAATAAATAAACCTTCCTTTCCTTTATAAACTAATGCTGTGTCATCGTAAATAAAATCTTTTTCATACTTATTATCTATTTCTATTTCTCCAATAGAATACCTAGGTTCAAAATCTATAGTATTTGGTATTTCTCCTAAAAAATAAATATTTTCACTTATTTTAATAGGTTCTTTGCTTAATACAACTTCCCCCATGCTTTTTATTTCATTTATATCTAAATGCGATGATATACATTGATTGTTTTTTACTTTTTTATTAAATACTAAGCTGTGTCCTACTATTTTCAGATTTGGATTTAACTTTTTCTGTGCTAAATATTTAATTCCTCCCACATGATCATCATGTCCATGAGAAATTACCAAAACATCAATATTACCTGGGCTTAGATTTAGTTTTTTCATATTTTTAATAAATACATTGGAATATCCACAATCAAATAATATTTTTATATTTTCATCTTCAATATAAAAAGAAAGACCTGGCTCTCCTATGTAGTATTCATCAATTATGGTATTATTATCAACTAAAACTGTTAAAACCATATTACACCCCTTTACAATAAAATTCTTCCATGATTTATGAAAGAATTTTTATTTAATCTACAAATATTTAATTACTTCTTCTGTAAATTCATCTGTACTGGCATTTCCACCTAAATCTACTGTTAGCTTTTCTCCTTTTAAAAATACTTGTTCTAAAGCTTTTTCTATTTTTTTAGCATATTCTACTTCTCCCAAGTATTTCAACATCATAATAGCTGATTGAATTATAGCTGTAGGATTAGCTATATTTTGATTTGCAATTTGTGGTGCAGAACCATGTACGGCTTCAAATACTGCATAATCCCTACCTATATTTGCACCAGGAATTATTCCAAGTCCACCAACTAAACCTGAGCATAAATCAGATAGTATATCACCATATAAATTAGGCATTACCATTACATCATATTTTTGGGGATTTAAAACAAGATTCATAGCCGCTGCATCTACAATTAAGTCATCACAGCTTACATCATATTTTTGGCTAACTTCTTTAAAAGTGTTTAAAAATAATCCATCGCTAAGCTTCATTATATTCGCTTTATGAACACCGGTTACTTTTTCTCTATTATTGTCTTTTGCATATTGAAAAGCAAACTCGCAAATTCTTTCACATGCTGGCTTTGTTATTAGCTTTATACTTTCTGCCCCATAGTCTCCTATTTTGTGCTCGATTCCTGCATATAAATCTTCTGTGTTTTCTCTAACAATTATTAAATCCACATCTTCATATCTTGATTTTATTCCTTTAAAGCTTTTTATAGGTCTTAAGTTTACATATAAATCAAGATTTTGTCTTAGTGTAACATTTACACTTTTGAACCCTTTACCTACAGGTGTTGTAATTGGACCTTTTATTGCTATTTTATTTCTTTTTATTGATTTAATAACATGATCTGGAATGGCAGTATTATATTTTTCAATAAGAGCTTCTCCAGCTTCTACTTCTTCCCAATCTATTTTAACTCCTGAAGCTTCTACAACCTTAACCATAGCTTTTGTAACTTCTGGACCTATTCCATCTCCGGGTATTAACGTTACTTTATACATTTTATTATCTCCTCCAGTAAAATTCCCCTTACATATAATTAATGTTTTTTCTTTATATAAAATTATAATTTTAGCAAGTTACTTTTTCAAGTAAATTTTTAGTATAGTTTAATTTTCCTCCAGCTTTTACAACTTCCACTTCACTCGGTGATAATTCAACTTTTGCATAAAAGCTTTCATTTTTACTATGATTTATTATTTTTACTCTGTTTTCTATTAAAGCATTATATAAATCACAAATCTCCAATTTATCTTCTAAACTAATTTTTTCATAATCTTCATCACATTCAAATACCATTGGTATTATTCCACTATTGATTAAGTTAGCTTTGTGAATTCTTGCAAAACTTTTTACTAGTACTCCTTTTATTCCTAAATATAGAGGAGCTAGTGCTGCATGTTCTCTTGAAGAACCTTGACCGTAATTATCTCCTCCAACTATAAAGCCACCCTTATTTTTTATGGCTCTTTGAGGAAATTCTTCATCTACAGTATTAAAACAATAATTAGATAAATAAGGTATATTACTTCTAAATGGTAGTAATTTTGCATTTGATGGCATAATGTGGTCAGTTGTTATATTATCTTCAACTTTTAATACTACCTTTCCATTTAATGTTTCTTCTAAAGCAGTGTTTAAAGGGAAAGGTTTTATATTTGGTCCTCTTACTACCTCCACCTTATTTGAATCTTCCACAGGACTAATTATCATAGAATCATCTATTATAAACTTCTTAATATCCAAATCTTTAAAATCAACTTTCATTTCTTTTGGATCTGTAAGCTCTCCCTTTATAGCTGATACTGCTGCTACTTCAGGACTAACTAAATATATGTTAGCTGATAGAGTTCCACTTCTTCCATAAAAATTTCTGTTAAAAGTTCTAAGAGATACACTATCTGTTCCTGGTGATTGACCCATACCTATACATGGTCCACATGAGTTTTCCAGTATTCTAGCTCCTGCACTAATTATATCTCCTAAAGCTCCATTTCTAGATAACATCTCCATCACTTGTCTAGAGCCAGGTGCTATAACTAAACTTACATCTTCATGTACTTTTTTGCCTTTTAGAATTTGTGCTACCTTCATTAAATCTTCATAAGATGAATTAGTACAACTTCCTATTGCAACTTGATCCACTTTTATTTTTCCCAAATCTTTTACCTTTTTCACATTATCTGGTGAATGTGGAATAGCTGCTAATGGCTCTAATACACCTAAATTTATTATAATCTCTTCATCATATATGGCATCTTCGTCAGGACCTAATTCTTTATAATCATCTTCTCTTCCTTGTGCTTTGAAAAATTCAAAAGTTTTTTCATCACTTGGGAAAATTGAAGTAGTGGCACCAAGTTCTGCACCCATATTTGTTATTGTAGCTCTTTGTGGAACAGATAAGTATTTTACACCTTCTCCACCGTATTCAAATACTTTTCCTACTCCACCTTTTACACTACATTGTCTTAAAACTTCTAAAATAATATCTTTAGATGAAGTCATATATGAAAGTCTTCCAATTAAATTTACCTTTACTACTTTTGGCACCTTAATACTATAAGCATTGCCTGCCATGGCAAGTGCTACATCTAAACCTCCAGCTCCAATGGCAATCATCCCCACACCACCTGCTGTTGGTGTATGACTATCTGATCCTAATAATGTATCTCCTGGTGTGGAAAATCTTTCTAAGAAAACTTGATGACATATTCCATTACCTGGTTTAGAAAAATATATTCCGTGTTTTTTTGCAACTGTTTGAATATATTTATGATCATCTGCATTTTCGAATCCTTGTTGTAACATATTATGATCTACAAATGCTACACTTCTTTTAGTTTTTACCTTATCAATATCCATAGCTTCCAGTTGTAAATAAGCCATTGTACCTGTTGAATCTTGGGTTAAGGTTTGATCTATTTTTATTGATACGAAATTTCCTGGTATTAATTCACCTTCTGCTAAGTGTTTTTTCAATATTTTATACGTTAAATTGTCTCCCACTTTATATCCTCCCATATTTGCTAATAAAATTTATATTACTAAATAACACTTCTATTATTTTTTAAATCTTTATATATTGCCACAAGTTCCTTATCGAATAGATTTCTCTTCATTCTAACAGAAGTTTGTCTTACAAGTTCTAGCATAGCTTCTGCTTCTTCTTGAGAAAGATTTATTGCATATTCTTCAAACTTATTAACTATGGCAGCTTTTCCCGAATGTTTTCCTATTACGATTTGTCTTTCTAAACCTACCTCACTTGGATCAAAAGCTTCATAGTTTTTAGGATTTTTCATTGCACCATCAGCATGTATTCCTGATTCATGTCTAAACATATTTATTCCAACTATAGCTTTCCAGTCAGGTAACTGTCTACCAGATGCTTGTGAAACATATTTGGAAATTTCTCTAAATTTTGTAGTATCAATGTCAGTTTCATATCCATAAACAATTTTTAAAGCCATAATAACTTCCTCTAGGGCCGCATTTCCTGCTCTTTCTCCTAAACCATTAACTGTTACTCCTATATGATTTGCCCCACCTACAATCCCTGCTATAGCATTAGCAGTTGCCATGCCAAAGTCATTGTGTGTATGCATTTCTATATCAAAGTTTGTAGCCTTGTGTATTTTTTCTATTGTGTCTCTTATTGTAAAAGGCTCCATAACTCCCACTGTATCACAATATCTAAATCTATCTGCTCCTGCCTCTTTTGCTAAATTAATAAATTCAATTAAAAAATCTGTGTCAGCTCTAGAAGCATCTTCTCCATTAACAGATATATATAGTCCATTTTTTTTTGCATAAGTTACAGCATTGTACATATTATCTAAAACCCACTGTCTAGATTTTTTAAGTTTATGCTCAATATGAATATCTGAAACAGATAAAGATATGGCTACTGCATCAACACCACAATCTATAGACTGTTCTATATCTGTAATAACTGCTCTATTCCAAGCCATAATACTAGAATTTAAATTTCTCTTGCATATTGCCTTTATTGTTGCCTTTTCATCACCACCCATAGTAGGTATACCAACTTCTAATTGATCAATTCCCATATCACTTAAACTTTGAGCTATAGTCACTTTTTCATGATTGGCAAAAGCAACACCTGCTGTTTGTTCACCATCTCTAAGAGTAGTATCTACAATTTTTATTTCTTTTTCTTTTATCTTATCTAGCACACACATATCCAGTTCCCCCTTTTAATTATATTTGCATGGTCATTTCAATACTTTTCAATTATATAAAATAATACAAAATTATTTCTTTAACATTTTTTGTCTACTCGCAGTTTATAAGTCATCTTTATTTAATTTAATTATAATACGCTTTTCTGTATTTTGCATTATTTTTTTTATAACTTGCATAATTAATTAAAAATCAAAGTATTTTATCTTTAAATTTTCAATTTACTTTATTTTAATATAAAATAGCCTCCCTAATTTTTATAAACAAAATTCACTTATCAAAGTTTATTAATTGATTAATGCTTACATATGAAAAAAGGATAATAAAATTTATTATCCTTTATATACTTTAAATTCTATTTTATGTTAAATCTACTTGTTTCAATTGCATAATGATTCAAGTTTTAATATTTCACACTGCTAATATATGACCTAACTTTTCATGCTTATAAACTATAATTCACACATTGTATTTCTCACGCATAACTTGTATTAAGTTCATAACCAAAGGTGGTGATTTTATTAAAAACTACTATTTCAACAACTTTGTAAATGCCCATGGTAAACATGAAATTCATTCTGAAGGTTGCCCTTACCTATCTTATTCATCAACTAGAACTTATATTGGCTATTTTTCTAGCTGCGATGACGCCCTTAAGAAAGCAAAATCCCAATATCCAGGAAAATCATTCGTTTGCTTTTCGTGTTCTGATTCATGCCCAAAAGATTAATTCTATATCAATAGGCTAAAGCAAATTTTAGTCTATTGATATTAATCCCTCTTTACAAAACACTTTCTTTATCTATTTGTGTATATATTTTAAATTCTCATTTTGGTATTTCCTTTATGTCATTTCTTAAAACTTTCTTTGCTTGTTCTAAGGTTTTAAATTTTCACAAAAGGATTTACATCATGGAAATCATACTTGAACATCTTAAGCAATGGCAAAATAAAACCTTTAAAAATTATATACTTTCTTATTTGTAGACTGGCTGAATGTTACTATTCGCATGGATTACGGAGTTAAAAACTGTGCAATTTATACAATTTTAGGATATTATTTTGGTGGCGTAGAAGATATTTTGTTCATCTGTATGGATGGGGTTAGTGGTTTAGAAGATGGAGCTATAGATGTGTAGAAAGGTAACTGAAAAATGAGTTTTTCCTAATGAAAATGCACTACTTAAATTGCTTTATCTTAGGATAACTGAACTTTATAATCAATATTAAAATTAAAAAATCAGGTAGATTAATTTTATCTACCTGACTTATAAAACAAAAACTACTTACACACTTTTATTGACAAACCCGAGTAGTATCCGCACTTATCACTATAAATTACTCATATATAGAATACTGTTCCCAAATTTTTTCCAAATCGTCAAAGTATTTTTTTATTTCTTCTTTCTCTTTCATACCTACAGATATGGCAAGTGCATTAGCTACAGTCATAGCAGGAACTAAAGAGTCAACAAATGACGCCATATTACTTTTTACTAAAAGCGTATTGTCAGACAAACACGCTACTGGTGCAAAATAACTATCTGTTATTGATATAATATGAGCTCCTTTATTTTTAGCATAGTCAACAACTTGATATGATTTTTTTGAATACCTAGGAAAACTAAATGCTATTATTACATCTTCCTCGTTTATTCTAACTATTTGCTCAAAAACATCTCCCATGTCTAGTCTTATTACATGAACATTATCTAATATTAAATCTAAATAAAACCCTAGATATTGAGCTATCACATGAGAACTTCTCATACCTAAAATATATATTTTTCTAGCTTTTAATATTTCTTCTGAAGCATCCTTAAAAGCTTTTGCATCAATTTCTTCCAAAGTTCCTCTTATATTATCTATATCACTTTTTAGAACCTTACTAAGTATTGTTGCATCATCAGAATAATCATCATTGGCCATTTCCACCCTTTGCACTGTTGTTAATTTATTTTTTATTAACTCTTGTAATGCATCTTGTAGTTTTGGGTATCCTGGATATCCTAAAGCATTAGCAAACCTTACCACAGTAGACTCACTAACACCTACAGTTTCCCCAAGTTTACTCGCAGTCATAAATGCTACTTTATCATAATTTTTAATAATATATTGGGCTATTAGCTTTTGCCCCTTACTCATTTTAGGATAACGAGATTGTATAATTGAAATTAACTGTTTACTATCATTTATATTATTTGTAAATTCCATAATATGCTCCTCTTTCTTTTGTGAAAAATATGAAGTATTTGTAAATTATTCATACTTATAACTTAATTATACCACTGTTTATATTAAGTTATAAAATATTATTTCATTTTTTCATTATTCAATATATTTTTTATAAGGTAGCAAAATTATATATTTCTTAACCTTTTTTTTCTACTAGTATAAGCTGTGGTGGATTATTTATTTGATTTGTAAATTCCATATGCAATACATTATATTGTTTTTGATCTAAATTATCTAAGTACTCACATATATAATTTTTTTCATCAAGACCACCCTCATGTCCTATATATGCTGCTATACTTATTATTCCATTTGGCTTTAGTAATTCTAAACTTTTTTTGATTGCTTCTAAAGTAGTATCCGGCTTAGTAATAACCATATGCTTAGCCCTTGGTAAGTACCCTAAGTTAAATACAACGCAGCTTACTTCTTCTTTCACGTATTTATCTAAGTTTTCGTGACCATCATGAATTAGCTCAATTCTATCCTCCATATTATCTCTTACAACTTTTTTTCTTGTAGAAGTTAGAGCTTCTTCTTGAACATCAAATGCATATACTTTACCAGTTTCTCCGACTAAATTTCCTAAGTATACTGTGTCATACCCATTTCCCATAGTAGCATCAATTACTACATGGCCTTTTTCAATAATTTTCTCTAAAAATATTTTGTTTACTTCAGTTATTTTATTTATATATTTTGCTCTTAACATAATCTACCTCTATATACTTTTAAGATAATTTATTTCTTCTTCTGTTAAATATCTGTATTCACCCAATTTACAGTCATTTAAAGTTATTTTACCCATAGCTACTCTTTTAAGCCTAAGTACAGGATGATTTATAGCTTTACACATTTTTCTTACTTGTCTATTTTTGCCTTCATGTATTTTTATTTCTAGTTTAGATATATCTCTATTTTTGTCATAATATACAATTTTAATATTGGCTGGTGCTGTTTTATAGTCTTCTATATATAATCCAGATTTAAAATTTTTAATTTCTTCTTCACTTAACTGACCTTTTACCATAGCAATATATGTTTTGTCAATTTCGTGTTTTGGATGGGTTAATTTGTATGTTAAGTCACCGTCATTAGTAAGTAATAAAAGACCGCTTGTTTCATAGTCTAACCTTCCAACAGGAAATACTCTTTCTTTTATATCACTTAATAAATCTATTACACTTTGTCTGTCAAATTGATCTTTAACTGTTGTTATGTATCCTTCTGGCTTATTTAATAATATATATACTAAATTTTCATCAAGAGATATTTTCACTCCATCAACTTCCACTCTATCTATTTGTTCATCAACTTGAAAAGATAATTCTTCTATTAACTTTCCATTTACTTTTACTTTTTTATTTAAAATAAGTTCTTCAGCTTTTCTTCTAGATGCTACTCCACAAGAAGCTATATATTTGTTTATTCTCATATTTACTCCTTTAATTATTTTTTTGTCCATAGTAAATACTAATATATGTGACAAATTTTCACAAGATATTTTTATTTATTATTTATATTTCCTATAAAATAAAAAAATAAACTGCATATGGCAGTTTATTTATAATTAGCTTTATTTACTCATTCATTATCACTTGTATCTTTTAATTGTATATCTATATTTATTTGTGAATTATTTTCTTTCTCTTCAGTCTCTTCTTTTGTAGGATCTTTTATTAATTCCTCTTTATTACTTTCCTCAGTTTCTTGTTTTAACTTTTCTTCTTTTATCTGATTATTGTAAATCATATCCGACTCCAACTTATTAATGTCTTTTTCAGAGGCTTTTTTTGCATTTTCTTTTCTTTCTAAAGCTTCTTTTTCAGCTCTTTCTTTTAGTTTTTCTAGTTCAGCTTTTTTGTTTATTGACTCTCTCTTTATTTTTTTAGAACCTGCATTTATATTTACAATTGAGTCCAGTTCTTTTATGGCTTTTTCATAATCATGATTTTTTTCGTAATTTTGTGCACTTTGCATCTTTCTTGCTTGCATATACATTGCTCTAGCTGACTCATTTTGTGAATCTTCATTTAAGACTTGAGATAATAAAGTTAAAGCTTCATCATATTTATGACTTTCAAGCTTTTCTTGTCCCTTTATTAAAGAATTATTTAAAGTTACTTTACTACATCCACCTGTCAAAGCAGTTATTAAAACTAATACTAATAATAATTTCTTTTTCATGAAAATCCTCCCTATTGTATAATATAGTTTATCATACACCCTAAGTTTGCACATTATAAAATTCTATATAATTATATTTGTACATTAGTAAGTATTTATACAACTTTATTTTTAATATAAAAAAGTTCTTTACTTTTTAAGTAAAGAACTTTTTTATATTAAAGCTCTAAAGACAGTAAATCTTCATAACTTTGTCTTTTACATATTAATTTATCATTTCCCTTATTTACAAATACAACTGGGTTTTTAGGTATTTTATTATAGTTTGATGCCATAGAATATCCATAAGCTCCTGTAGACGTTGTTATTAATACATCTTCACTTTGTATATCTAATATATTAGTATTTGATATTAAAATATCCCCACTTTCACAACATTTCCCAGCAATAGTTACTTTATGCTCAGATTTTTCATTATTCATTTTATTTACTATAGCACATTCATACCCTGCTTGGTATAAAGAAGGTCTTATATTATCTGTCATTCCACCATCTACACTTACATAAGTTCTTACGTCTTTAATATTTTTAATTGATCCAATAGAATATAGCGTACTTCCTGCATTTGCAACTAAAGACCTACCTGGTTCCAATATAAGAGTAGGAATATTTATATTTAATTGTTTGCATTTTTCATTGCACTTATTTATAATTTTCTCGCAAAACTCTTTAATGCTTCTTGGTTTATCTTCCTTTGTATAGTAAACACCGATACCACCACCAAAGTCTACTTCTTTTATTTCTATATCATAGTCATCTTTTAATTTTTTTACTAAATTTAACATAACATCAACTTCTTCTTCATAAGGTTCCACCTCAAATATTTGAGAACCAATATGAGCATGAATCCCAATTAGTTTTACATTTTTATATCCTTTTAACCTTTCAACTGCCATATAAAAATCCCCATTTGTCAATGCAAAACCAAATTTTGAGTCTATTTGACCAGTTCTAATATATTTATGAGTATGTGCGTCAATTCCAGGAGTTACTCTAAAATATATATCTTGAATCATATTTTTTTCTTCACAAAACTTTTCTAATATATCTAATTCATAGAAATTATCTACCACAAATACACCTACACCCAGGTCAACACCCATTTTTATCTCATCTATTGTTTTGTTATTACCATGGAATAATATTTTTTTCATTGGAAAATTAGCTTTGTACGCTGTAAACAATTCTCCACCAGACACCACGTCTAAATATAACCCCTCTTCATCTATTAAAGTACACATATACTTAGGTAAAAAGGCTTTACCAGCGTATGCAATTTTATTATTATTTTCTTTAACTTTAAAATACTTATTATATTCTTTGCAATTATTTCTAATTAACTCCTCATCAAATACATAAAGAGGTGTATCATATTTTCTTGCCAAATCTAGTGTATTTACACCACCTATGTATAAACTATTATCTTTTATTCCCATTGTGCCATGTAATTTCATATTACCCTCCTATTTATAAATTAAATTCTTTAGCTATTTCTCTTATTGCCACTTCTTTACAAGAAGAATTTATTGCACATGTGATTCTTATTTCAGATGTTGTAATTAATTTTACAGCTATGCTGTTATCACTAAATATCTTAAATACTTTCGAAGCAACACCACTTGTATTTTTCATTCCAAGACCTACTAAAGAAAACTTTGTTATTTCTTCATCTATAATGATACTTCCCTTTGGTACAAAGCAACCTACGATTTCTCTACATTGCATTAAATCATCCTTTGGTATGGTAAATGACACATTTACTTTATCATTAAATGGAGCTGTCTGGCTTATCATATCAATACTAACTCCATCTACGGCTATTTTTTCAAATAATTTAGATACATCTTCCATATTTATATCTACCACTGTTATGGCTGCATCTTCATCACAAGTGGCAAGGCCAGTAATAACTTTATCCTCTAATTTCATTTCTTTACTCCCCCTTATATATGTTCCTTCAATATCACTGCAAGATAAACCTACATATAACTCCACATTATATTTTTGTGCTAACTCCACACTTCTCGAATGCATTACTTGAGCTCCTAGGCTTGCCAACTCCAACATTTCTTCATATTCAATTTCTTTTATTTTTTTAGCTTCACTATATTTTCTTGGATCTGTAAAATAAATACCATCTACATCAGTATATATTTCGCATATACCATCCAGTTTTACCGCTAAGGCCACAGCTGAAGTATCTGAGCCTCCCCTTCCCAAAGTAGTTATGTCTCCTTCATCATTTAAACCTTGAAATCCTGTTACTATAACAATCTTACCACTGTCTAAACTTTCATTAATTTTACTAACATCAATATCATCTATTAATGATTTCCCATGAAGTCCACTAGTTTTAATATTTAATTGATAAGCATTATAACTTACCGCTTCACATCCTAAAGAGTTTAAACTCATTGATAATAAAGATGCAGATATCATTTCACCAGTAGACATTAACACATCCAGTTCCCTTTTATCTGGAGCTTTAGTTATGTCTTTTGCTAAACTTATAAAATCGTCTGTTGTATCTCCCATAGCTGAGACTACAACAACAATTTTAGGATTTTTCTTTTTTCTTTCTATTAATTTACTTGCAATAAGCTTAATTTTTTCAGTACTAGATACAGAACTACCACCATACTTTTGAACAACTACTTTGCTCACTATTACCACCCCTTAAATTATGAAATTGCATAAAAAAAAATAAAACGCCCAAAGGTATACTTTGGACGTTAAAATTAGCCATAGTAAACCTTGTAGCTCAACACTTAGAAAAAATTCGCTTAGTTCATGTGGCCAACAACCTTAAAAAACAAGTTTGTTTATACATTCCTTCTTGCGAATAAAAGTGACAGCCTTATACATGTTTTGCATAAGTCCAGATAGCTTATATGCCTATATGCTACCTTCGGCTGTAATTCCTTTCCTAACATATAATTGCTCGCCAGCTATATGTTAGTACTATTAAGTACAGCGCCTCTACCTTAGGTTCTTATATTTTTTTATTAATAATATATTAATAACATAACATACTTTAAGATGCAATAAAAATTATAAAACTATTTATATATTTTACAAATAATTAAACAATTTGTTCAAAGATGTATCTAAAAAGTATATATGCTCATTAATATTACATTTATTATGCTTTTGTTCTCTAGAAGATATAACAATAACTTTTGGTACCATAAAAAATGGTATGGTTGAGTTATCAATATCATTATAAATATTGCTATACTTTGAACATCTAAAGCTTTCATCTAGTTCAATGTCTATTAATACTTGCAGTCTTTTTCCACAGGGATTTATATATTCTATAAATATATCATAAGTTTCATCTCCTACTTTTGCATTTCTATAAAATCTAACAGTTTCATATCCTGAACTATTTAATCTAATTGCAATTTCAGAACCTAACAACATTTTTGTTAAACTTTTCCCCTTTTCAATATTACTTCCATTTAGATAATAAACTCCTGAATTATCTTTAAAATTTGTATAGTTAATATTACATGGAAACTTTCTCAAAGTATAATCATTACACATTTTTCTCAATGTCCTCTTTAGGGATTTTTTGCCATTTCTTTTTTTACTATTAAATACTTTTCCCACTTGATTTTCTGTGACGCATCTTACTCTACTTACCAAATACAAAATATCTTTTTCTAATCCCACCATAGTCAATCTCCTTGAAGCTGTTTTTACCAAGTTGTACTATATTATATTAAAATCACTTAATAAAATTTACAAATAAAAAAAGGAAGATTAAAATTTTCTTCCTTTTTTTATTAATATATTCTATTGTATATTACTTAGTTTTTTCTTTATTATCATTTTTTTCACTATTTTCTTCTTTATTTGCAGTTTTTTCTGTTTTTCCAATATTAATATTATCAAACTCTGCAATACTTATTATATTTGAATCTGCTTCATCGTAAGAAATACTTACTTTGTCTCCTACCATTGTTAAAGGTAATTCTGTAGATGTTTTTGATGTTCCTGTAAATATTAGTTCTTTATTATCTTTTAATGTAATATAATAAGTTGTGTTTCCACTTTTTACATCTTGATTTATTCTAGATACAGTTCCTTCTACTTTTTGTAAGCTTTCACTAGAGTCAAAATCTATATCGTTGCCTTTAGATTCTAATGCTTCTTTGTAATTTCTATAAGCATCCTCTTTTGTGTCTCCCATTCCTATTATGCTATAATCTTCAACAGATACAAACGCTACCATTTTTACAAGGTCTGCTTTATCTTTTAAACCTAACACATATGTTGGCTTTCCAAGAATATTATAAGTAACTGGGAAAGTTGCTTTATAATTTTTCTCTTGTACTTTTCCTTCCGCAGTTGTCATAGCTGCAGTTTCTGTTGCTCCTGTTTGCATATACAGTTTTGATTCCTTTGTTCTAGAATCAACTAACATAAATCCTACTGTAGATTCATCTCCTCCTGCTGAAGTAATTCCTGTATACCAATATGATTTTCCATCTTTTCCATATACTAATGAAGTTCCTTCTGACGGTAATAATACACCCTCTTCAGATATTACTGAGTTTAAAAATCCTTTGACATATAGCCCCCAGTTATTTATTTGATCAACTATAAAGCTTTCTGGTTGTATTCTATCTACCCACTTCGGTGTATCTTCAATTGAGTATATTTTAACATCTCCACTTTGAGCATCAACAATAGCTGTTCCAACAGCATTTGACCCTCCATACCCTATAGCATGTTCATATAAAGTTACAACCCAATAAGGCTTTCCATTGTCATCAATTTCAAAATTATAATCCGTCATACCATATTTCATACCACCATTTAGATAAACATGTCTATGTAAATCTTGTAAGAAATATGCTTCTTCTTGATAAACTATTTTAAGTTGCTTTCCATCAAGAGTTTCAACTAACTTTACGTCTTGTGGGTTACTTGCCGATACCATAATGTAACCATTAGTACCCTCTAAATTAGTTATCCATTTTATAATATCTCTATGAACTAGAGGTGCAATCCAATATAATTCACCATTCACACTTTGTATTGAGTACTCCCCAACTTTAGATATACTTCCTATTGCTGGTATTTCGCCAAGTTTTTTTTCTCCCAGTTTTATTGCCATATCTTTGTCAACAATTCTTATTTTGTCCACACTTACCGGACTTACATCTTCTGTAAAAACACTTTCCTCTACTTTCCCAAGCAAGTCTTTATAAGAACTAGCTCTAAATATAGGAGATGTTACAAAGAATGGAATAATAATAATTACAACTAACAAAACCCCTGCTATTAAAAAGTTATTTTTTGCACTTTTAGATGTTCTCTCTCCTCTATCAAGCATCATGTCAAGAACACCAGCTAATACTAAGAATAGAATTAGCATTGTAAATCCTGATGTGAAATCAAACCTCAGTACTGGTAATTTTACAAATGCATAAATAGCCACTATTAATAGGGCTATCCCATAAGATTTAAATATTTTTTTCATATTTTCTCCTTTCCATTATACCTCTTATTACTATTATAACCTTTTTTTTACATGTTTAGATTAATAAATAATATATAATAGAAAATAAAAAATTACCATAGTAATATATGGTAATTTTTAACAAGTCATATGACTTAGCATATTTCTTCCACTTTTTATATTATAATTACATAATAATCCTTCGTATTCTAAATTAAGATTTGGGTTATTATAAAAATCCTCCGGCTTTACTAATGATGGTGACTTTTCAAATATGTCAATACCACTTTTATAAAGCATATCTGCCACAAAGTGCGAGCATACATATCTATATTCTTTTTCTCTTGATTTATTAAATGATAAATATACTAAAGCTTTAACATCATAATTATATCTATTTCTATTGCTATTTACTTTCATTATATTTTGTACTAATTTTCCATAACTAGAATAATCAACATCTAATGAGTATACTCGGCATAATGCATTTTGCTTTATTTCATATAAGCCTTCATTTATGTGTTCTTCTACAAAACCTGCAAATATAGGTGTTTTAGGATTTAGTCTCCCAAATGAATACATGGGTGATAAATCTTCATTTAAAGATAAAGAAATATGAGCATAGGGACTTTTACTAACTTTTCTTATTAAATAAGATAGAAGAGTTCCTGTATAAGTTGTTACTATATAAATTTTTCTCATTTCTACACCCCCAATTTTCTTACCTTTTGATTTTATCATAATATTCAAATTCATTCAATTCATATTTAGATTTATTATTAATAATGGACAAGATATGTGTACTTTTATACATACTTTTTAAAAAAATTGGAAATATTATATAATTTTTTTTATATTATCTTAATAAAAATATTGATTTTGTTCAATAATGTTAAATATAATAGTTATTAACTAGTAAAATATATAAATATACTTTATTTTTTTTCCATATTGAATTAAAATTAATAATATGATTATGATAGAACTTATTACATATTAAAATTAATAAAATGAATAGAGAGGTAAAAAATATGTCAAACGAAACAATTTCAAATAATTTTATAAAAAACATAATAGTTGACGATTTAGAATCAGGAAAACACGATCATATAATAACTCGTTTCCCACCAGAACCAAATGGGTATTTACATATTGGACATGCTAAAAGTATTTGCTTAAACTTTGGATTAGCTAAGGAATTAAAGGGCACAGTTAATATGAGATTTGATGATACAAATCCATTAAAAGAAGATGATGAGTATGTTAATTCAATAAAAGAAGACGTAATGTGGTTAGGATTTAATTGGAATAATTTATACTTTGCATCTGATTATTTTGATGAAATGTATAAAAGAGCTGTCATTTTAATAAAAAAAGGTAAAGCATATGTGGACGATTTATCTGCTGATGAAATAAGAGAAACTCGTGGTACTTTAACAGAGCCAGGGTTTGATAGTCCATATAGAAATAGATCTATAGAAGAAAACTTAGATTTATTTGAAAGAATGAAAAATGGTGAATTTGAAAATGGTCAAAAAGTTTTAAGAGCTAAGATAGATATGTCTTCTCCTAATATAAACTTTAGAGATCCTGTTATATACAGAATTTCTCATGCATCTCACCACAACACTGGAGATAAATGGTGCATATACCCTATGTACTCATTTGCTCACCCACTAGAGGATGCTATAGAAGGAATAACTCACTCTATATGTACTCTAGAGTTCGAAGATCAAAGACCTTTATATGACTGGGTTGTTAGAGAATGCGAAATGGAAAATGTTCCAAGACAAATTGAGTTTGCTAGACTTAACTTAACAAATACAGTAATGAGCAAAAGAAAATTAAAATTATTAGTTGATGAAGGAGTTGCTGATGGATGGGATGACCCTCGTCTTCCTACTATATCAGGTGTTAGAAGAAGAGGATATACTCCAGAATGTATACGTAACTTCTGTGCTGAAATAGGTGTATCAAAAGCTGATTCTAAAGTTGATAGTAGATTGTTTGACCACTTCTTAAGAGAAGACTTACAACCAAAGGCTCAACTTGCTATGGGAATATTAAATCCTTTAAAATTAGTTATAACAAACTATCCTGAAGATCAAAGTGAAATGATAGAACTTGAAAATATAGCTAAAAATGAAGAAGCTGGTACAAGAGAAGTTCCATTTAGTAGAGAAGTTTACATAGAGAGAGATGACTTTATGGAAGAACCTATACCAAAATACAGAAGATTCTTCCCAGGAAATGAAGTTAGATTAAAAGGTGCTTACTTCGTAAAATGCACAGACGTTATAAAAGACGAAAATGGTAATGTGGTAGAAATCCACGGAACTTATGACCCAGAAACTAAATCTGGTTCAGGATTTACTGGTCGTAAGGTTAAGGGTACAGTTCATTGGGTAGATGCTAAAACTGCTGTTCCTGCTGAATTTAGATTATTTGAGCCACTAATATTAGATGATGCTCCAGAAAATGAGGGTAAACACTTCTTAGACCAAATAAATCCTAATTCACTTTCAATACTACAAGGTTTTGTAGAACCAACTGCAATAAAGGATGCTAAACCTTTAGATAAATTCCAATTTGTTAGAAATGGATTCTTCTCAGTAGATACTAAGTATACTACTCCAGAGAAACTTGTATTTAATAGAATAGTTCCTCTTAAAAGTTCTTTTAAACCAGGAAAATAATTAAATATAATAAAAAGACTATGATTATCATAGTCTTTTTTTACATTTTAGGAAATTATAGTTGAATTTACGCTGTTGATAAACTCTGGAATTAAGTTATATCAACTCATTTAGGAAATGTAAAAAATGTATTTTTGAGCAACGTGTTGGCGACATGAAGTGTAGCGCCCACGCAGTGGCTTAAGCGAAGCGAATTTTTTATTAAATAATATATTAAATAGATTTTGAATATAAAAGAAAAGCACTATTTTGGGGATTATAGTCTCCAAATCAGTGCTTTTCCCAGGACAAAAGTTTTCACTTAGCCCTTACCTCAATTGTTTCATCAAACATAGTTTGCAAACTAGTCACTGTTTCAATCCCTGGGTTTTGAATCTTAACTATCTGCACGATAGTAGCTGAGGAATCTAGTATCTTCATTATATTTGATGGATATTTAAAAATATCAAATATACTTAAACTCCCAAGGAAATCACAAATATAAATATTTATGATTAGATTAAGTTGGATTGACCTTCATCAATCTCTACATATATATTAACCTTTTTCTTAATAATTATGCATTCTATCTAGACAACTTTACTTAAATTTTAATATCCTAATAATTCAATTCCATCTTTAATACACTCAATTTCCAACGGAAAATCTGGGCCTTTTTCGCCATCGATATCAGTAATTAAGTTATCTTTGCAATCTATTTTTAATTTATTTGTTTTAAAATATAATATTTCGTCTTTGTTATATCCTTCAAGATGCTCACCTTTTAAGATACTTCTAAGCAATGGCAAAATGTTAGGAAACATAACATTCTTAACTATAATCACATCTAATAATCCATCATCTACCTTAGCTTTATATGCAAGATTAATATTTCCAGCAGTTTTTCCATTAAAAATTAACATTAAGTACATGTCTCCATCATACTCTACTTCCTTTGACTTCACTTCAATACTAAACTTTCTCATATACAAAGCTTCTTCAATACCTTTTAAGTAGTATGAAACTTTTCCAATGGAATTTTTAAAGTCTGGATTAATTTTTTGAGATACATCTGTAAACATTCCTGCACTTGCAACATTAATAAAATATTTATCATTAATTTTCCCAATATCAATTTTTTTAGGTCTTGTATTAACGATTCTTTCAATTGCTTCCTTTACGTCAAAAGGAAGATTTACGGCTTTTGCAAAATCATTGGCAGTACCACATGGTAAAATTCCTATAGGAATGTTTACATTTAAGGATTTTATAGCATTTAAAATCAAATCTACTGTTCCATCTCCACCTGAAATTAATATGTGGTCATAATTAGATTCTATGTCAAAAAAAGCATCGTTTACTGATCTATTTTTGCAAAGTCTAAAAGGTACTACAACATAGCCGTAATGTTGATATACTTCTATTATCTTATCAAGTTCATGAGAAATTCTTCTTTCTCCTGAATTTGGGTTATAAATAAACTTAACTTTTTTCATATTTCCTCCAGTTAAAATCCTAATACATCATTTATAAATATGACATACATTCTATTTTTAGTTCTTTGTCGTTTTATAATTGTATATTCACAGCATATTCTGTCATCGCTTTTGCAGTCCATACAATATCCTACTTTTGCACAAGGAGTAGCTGTATTTAACCTTTTTGCATTTGCAGGACCACTTATATTTTTATTACGATTTAGAGCTTCATCTATGTTTTTTACTATTTTATTTACCCCAACTACAAGTACAACTTTATCTGGACCATATAACATAGCAGCCACTCTGTTACCATTTCCATCTACATTGAAAATTTCGCCTTCTTCTGTAATAGCATTTGTAGATGAAAAATATGTATCTGCATAAAAAGATTTTCTGTATATTTCTTTCATATCAGCAGGTGTAAGGTTTTCTTCATATCGATCTAAAAAATTATATCTTCCACTTCTAAGTAAATCTATTACTTTGGTTTCAAAAAGAGTCATAGAGCCCCCAACAGACACCATTTCACCTTCTTTAGCTATATCTTTAATAATATTTATAACTTCTTCATTATTTTTAGCATAATAACCTTTAATATTATTTTTTTGTAAATTGTTTATAGTTTTTTCTATTTTTTTTTCATTCACCCATTGTACACACTCATTCATATTAAATAATCTCCCTATTCTTATTTTCATTATTATTTTAGCACAAATCATTATACTAATATAAGCCAATTTAAAAATACTTTATTGAAGACAACAAAGTATTTATTTAATAACTTATATATTACTTATATTTATTTTGCTTAAATATAAATCCTTTTTTTTGTGGAAATGAGTACCTTTTGCTATTTTCATTTTCATAGTCATCATTAACTGGCACATAGTCATCAAACATCATAATATCATCATTATTCCAATCATAATTATTAAAATTGTGTTCATAATCATTAGTCAAATAAGAGTGGTTTTTTTGATTAAAATTATTCATTTTATTATTCATCTCATCACCTCAAATTTATTATATTGTAATTATTTTCCCCAATATCCAGGTAAATTATTTAATAACAATTAATATATTCTTATTCATACTTAAATAAGCATTTATCCTTAAATAAATGCTTATAATAAATGACTACTTTACAATACTTTCCACGTATTTTGAATTTGCTGTAATAAAGTATCCTGATTTTAGTTTATACATATAACTATTTTCTACTTTTAACTTTTTTACTACAGTAAATATTTCACCTTTTTTCACAGTTCCACTAATTGCATCTTCTTCCCAAGATGCTGAATTTCTTATGTTTAATTCTTTTGCCTTAACTTTTATATACTTTACAGATGTATATTGCTCATTATTTTTTTCATTCTCTTTTTTATCTTCTTTTTCTTCATTACTTGGGTCAATATATTTTACTCCAAAAGTTTTACATATTCCTTTACAAGTTCCTTCTGCATCTGCCTTTTGAAATGTAGGATCTAACATTTTCACAGCTTCAGTAACATTATCCATAAATCCTGATTCAGTAAGAATTGCAGGCATTTTTGTGTTTCTTAATACATACAAACTAAATCCAGAAATATTTGTGTCTTTTCCAACTCCAAAATTTTTACAATTATGATCTTTATGAAGCTTCCAAATCTCTTCATGCACATTTTCAGCCAATTCTTTTGACTTAATTGAACAATTGTAGTGTATTATTGTCACTGGACCTTTCACCTTACTTTGCCATTTCTCCCCTACTGCGTTATAATGTTTGCTAACATAAGCATCTGCGCCAGCTGAGTTAGCTCTATTAACTCTAGTTTTCAAAGGCACATCACTATCTCCTGATGAAACTAATAATACATCAAAACCACATCTTTTCAAAGCTTTTTCTAAATATTTAACAACAGCTCTATTAAACTCATTTTCTTTAATAAATTCGCCTTTTTTTCTTATTAACTTTCCATCTATATACAAATCATTTTTTAGTGGTGGAGTTCGCTTTCCTGGTGTTTCCATTCCATGACCATCATCTAGGGCAATTAGATATTTTTTCCCCATATTAACACCTCCTATATTAATATATTGTGCTTTATATTTTTTGACACAATATAGCATATAATTTAACTTTAATCTAGTTAAAATAAATAGGTAGTAAATAATAAAAAAATTCCTTACTATATATTAGCAAGGAATTTAAAATTTATTTATTTTTGTGTATAATATATATTTTCATCTGGCACTTTTCCACCTAACACCTTAGGATTAAAAGATAATAAACTTTTGTAATAATTAATATAGTCATCTTTACAATCATCTATAGCTATAAATTTTAAATTAGTTCTATCTATAGCTTTTACTAATAAAGGTGCTTTTACATTAACACCAAATTTTACAGCAAACTCTCCTGCTTCTTTAGGGTTGTCATTTGTATACTTTATATTTTCATCTAATGTTTTTATAAAATTTGATACAAACTCAGGATTTTCTTTTGCAAAAGATGATTTAACAATTAAAGTTGATTGTGGATATCCATTTTCATTTTTAAATACATCTTTCCAAGTATCATTTACACCACATATAACCTTTAAATCTGGATTTTTTGTAAGCAATCCACTAAGTGCTGGTTCTGGCACTATAGCTGTTGATAATTTATTTGTTGCTAATAATGATACTAAATCACTAGCTTCGTTAGAATAATTAAATTTAATAGCTGATGAATCAACTTTTTGTTCTTTTAACAATGCTTGCACTGTTATATCTGGAGTCAATCCTTTACCTATGTTTCCCACTTCTTTCCCTTCTAATGATGAGTTTAATCCATTTACATCTTTATCACTACTTACTAGATAAAAAGATCCCCTACCTACTGTTCCAGCAATTTGATAATTTGATGTTTTGTTGTAAGCAATTGAAGCCATATTCGATGGTACTATGGCAATATCTAGAGCTTCCTTCATTACATCAGTTGATAAAGCATCAGAAGTTGCTTCAAGAGTATATTTGGCTTTGTAGCCTTCTTTTACTTCAGGATTTTCTTGTGACAATTTTGCAATTGCTATAGCTGGTAATCCATCTGGTGCTCCAACATTTACTGTAACAGGTTCTTTGACCTCTTGTTCAGTATTCTTAGAAGCACAACCTACAGCAAGACTTAAAGTAATTAATGATGACATAAGTACTGCAAAAACTTTTTTCATAAATTTACCCCCAATAATATTTATTCAGCTGATAAATATTGACATTTTAGATGCCTTTTCATAAGAAAATACTTAAGAAATTAGAGATATTTAACACTAATCCCTTTCCCTTTAGACCATGTCTTTAGAGTCAGCTTATATGTAAATGTTAGCATATATGTATAAGATTATCAATTTCTATCTTATACATAAAAATAAAGACAATTACTTATATATATAAATAATTGTCTTTACCTTAATTAAAATTCTATGCTTAGTAGTGGTGCATGTTGTTGAGCACCATAAACATCAGTTTCACCTAGGTCACCTGATGCAATAGGTCTTTTTATTGTTATTTTTATTGCATTAGCTGGCTTAAATTCTATAATATTAATAATATCTTCTTTGTTTATTTTGTATAATTCACAAATTAACTTCTCATTGATTATTTTACTACTACATACATTTTCATAGTCCTGTAAAGTTTTAAACATTATATCCATAGTTAATTCATAGGGTCCAGAATTTTTGCTACGAATAATATTTGTAATATCAACTAACTTTGTCATTAATCATCATCTCCATTTTTATAATTCTTCATAGTCTATAGTAAATAAATCACATCCATTATCAACTTCCATCAAATGATAAACACTGAAATTATATACTTTTCCCGCATGAAAATCACTTGGAGAGTATGGAAAAGCTAAATTTCCGGCTGTGGCTTTTCTGTTTTCGTATCCAAAATGAAGCATAGATGAACGAGCAAATGCACATATTGTATCTGCTTTTTTTTGATCCTTAGCTACTGCTTCAATTACCACTCCTATTTCATGAGAATTTTTTGTAGAAGGATTAGGTTCAATATTTCCCATTACACCATTTTTACCATATATAGAAATATTAAGATAATACTCCCACTGCTTTGATTTAAAATTATCTTCAACTCTTTCTTTAACACCCTCAATTATTTCATCAATTTTTTCAATCATAATAGGGTCTCTCGCTCCTGCAATAGATACAGTTCTGTAGCCTATTAATTTAGCCCCTTCTAATTTCACCGTATATTTGGGTGACTCAATAAATTTGCTACCTGATACTTTAACAATATTTTCACTATCTTGAATAAACTTACACTCTGTCAGATCTAAATGACCTCCAGGACCAGGTAAAATATACGGATTTGTTTTTTCATATAACGTATGAGCTGCCACAGAAACTGTAGTGCATTTCCTTATAGGATTCAGTGGCTCTAGTCTAAAATAGTCTTCTCCTAAATATCCAAACATACAATCTGAACCGCTTCCTGGTGTGGCACATATAGCAGCACATTCTAAAATTTTGCCAAGATGAAGAGCAAGACCTTTATCATAACCTGCTTTAATAGCTGGAGCAGCAAAAACAGATGGGTCATAAGTTCGTCCAGCTAAAATTATATCAGCACCTTCATTTAATGCATCTATAAAAGGTTCAACTCCCATTTGGCCTACTATTCTTGTAGTTTGTTCTATATCTACTTCACTTAGTTGAGGTACTGGGCCAAGTGGTGAAACTTTGTTATTTTTTAATGCTTCTTTCACCTTATCTTTGGAAATTTCTGAATGTATTAGAGCTAGTTTAAATTTATAGTTGTTTTCTTTTGCTATTTCATATATTATTTCTTTGCACCAATTTAAATGAACTTCTCCTCCACTACCTCCTGCTGTTCCAATAATAACAGGAATTTCATTACTTAATCCACTTTTAATCATTATCTCCAAATCTCTTTTTACAGCATCTCTATCAGTAAATGATTCTCCTGCTCCAAGATAATAAGGACCTGGATCTGTTGATCCTGCATCCACTGCAATAACATGAGGCTTTCTTTTCATACCTTCTATAAATGATTCTTCTGGAAAACCATATCCAAGTATTGCTGTGGAAGATAGTATTTTAAATTCTTCTTTCATCTTATTATCCATCCCCTTAATTATTTATTACTTTATTTAAAGTTAAAATTCTTTGCATTTCGTTATAAACAATCATGTAGCCTTCGTCAACACCCATGCCTGGTTTTGCTAAAATTTGATCAGGTCCACTTGCCATAGCAATATGAGCACAAATTTTAGCCGAGTTATCTGTTTCGTTACATGTTCCACCTTGATAAGCTCCTATATTTTTTTGCTTGCAATATAAAACAGCTTCAACTATATTATTTATTCCTCCTAAGTCTGGAGTTTTAATCTGAATAATATGACCTGCTTTATTATCAGCAAAATATTTAATATCTTCCAGTGTATTGCACCATTCATCCGCTACAATCTCCACATTAATATGTCTTTCATCTATTAATTTTCTAATTTCTCTTAATGCCAACATTTGCTTTTCTCTCTCTTCTACATCTACAGGACCTTCTATACGAAGTTTAAATGGTTTGGCTATATGACATAATTTTTCCATATAACTTACTATTTGTTCGTAATTATCATTGCCAAATGCAACACCTAAAGTTCCGTATACATCTATATGAATAACAGGATTATAAGAATTATCATCTCTTAAATTAATTATCCTATCTCTAAGCCAAGCAACATATTCTTCTAATTTTTCTCCATTATAACCTAATTTTTCACTTACATTATTAATTAAAGCATGTGGAAGAACCTGTGCTCCTTTTATAATCATTTTGTCAGCATTTTCATAGCGACTATCCCCACTTTGTGTGAATATTGGAACGATTTCATCTAGAACTTTAGTATTATATTCTTTTGCAATAACTTGACACATTAACATATTATTCGCTTTTGCCACAGCATCAAGTAGTGCTTGTGTTACTCCATATCTAATAGCTGTATGAAGCTTTTTATTATCTACCCTTATATTTTCTATTAAATCACAAAGCTCTTTAAAGCTTGTTATTTCTCTTCCTATTAATATTGGTACTACTTCTTTTTCTATAATTGGTATAAAATCCTTAGCTAAAAAGAGAGGGTCACGTCCTCCTGCACCACTATATTGTACTGCTGCACAATCACCAAGGGCAATTTGATTGTCTTCCAAAATTATCATTACAGATATGGATTCTCCACTTTGTCTTACTCTAGTAAATCCTTTAGTGACAGGTTTTCCAATATAAGTTGAGCCGTCACTTATTGCTCCATTTTTTATTGCACGTTGATCATCAAAGTAAAAACCCGTACGACCTGCTGAGCAAACTACATTTTTTATTTTCATTGAAATATCCCCCTTGTTTTACTTTTGTAAAATTATTTATTTCTAGGACGACCAATAAGTGTTCCTTTACTTATAGCATAAACATCATCGATTACCATTTGGAAAGATTTTTCTCTATTTTCAAATTTAGCACGTTCTTCTATTTTCTTATTATTGAATTCTAGTATTTCAGGTGTAAACGGTAACTTTCCAGCATTAAGAATTCTTATAGCTCCATGATTGTCTCTTGCTGGTAACAGTTTGCCTAAAGTATGAATGGACGGTGCAAAAGGAATATCTAAAATACCACTTTTAAAAGCTCTAATCACACCCACAGCAATGTCATTTTCACCTATTTCAAAACATTTATCTATTATGCAACGTGTTTCTCTTTTTATAATTTCTTTTTCTATATCAACCTCATTTGTTTTAAATTCTTGATCTTTTAACATTGCTAAAATTTGTTTTGTACAAAGTAATCCTTGTGCATTTGCTTCCATTGTTGGTACACCTAGGGCTTCGTGTGGTGTTTTTACAATAACTTTAGTTGCTTTAGAAAGAGATGCTAGGGTACTTCCTAAAGAAATCACACTAAATGCTTTTGCTTCATCTTGAGGAAAGCTTCCCATCCATTGATGAAGTACTGTTGTTACAATAACATCATCATGTCCTGATTTTATTAGGTATTCATTAGTAAGTTCTTCTAATGCCCTAATTGCTGCAATATCTTGAATAAAGTTTCCACATTGTCCATATCCTACAGAAATATTTTTTACGCCTTGCTCTGCTGCTAATAAACTTTCTATAATTGCCACTGAGTGAGATATACATGGAGGTACTAAAGTTCCAGTTAAAGGTCCGTAAGGCTCACGATTTATTGATATACCCTCTTCTTCGTATAAACCTGTCAGCCTATCAACATATTGCCAATCTCTAATAGTTTTTTCTAAAGATACGTTTTTTGCATAAGGTATATTATAAGAAATACCTCCACCTTCATAGCTAGTAAATCCTCCAGCATAAGTTATTTCACTTAGAAGTCTAGCATCTGGTGTTCCATGTCTTACTTGTACTGGTGTATCTAAAGCATTTATAATTCTACGACAACTTTCTACTCCATGATTAACAGCTGGAAATCCATTTAACATAGATTTATTATTTTTAATTGACTCAACAATTCCTTTTTGTGCATCTTCATAACAATTTTGTCTTGTATAGCTATCTATAGTCGTAGGTAGTAAGTCTGCTTGACCTACATTTTGCAAATAAGTTAATAGCTTGATTTGATCATCTACTAAAGCCACACCGGCTCTTGGTTGTATTAATGTTATTCCTTCTTCTTTTGCTTTTACAAGTTTAACCGAGAAAATCTTATTTTGAGGAAGAGATTTGTGAAATTCAAATGATTCTTCTAAGTTAACTTCTTTTCCTGTTGGCCATAAGGAAAGAACTTCTTCTCTAGTATGATTAAATTCCTCCTTAGAAATCTTTTTATTTCTAATTTCCACCATATTTTAACTCCTTTTTCATAATTCGAATTGCAATCTTTGGATATGATTTTGATAGTAGACCCATTGCTTGTAAGATATATTTTTTATCTACTAAAATTTCAGCTTCTTTAGGTTTCATAGATTCCTGACTTTTTTCGTTATAACATACATATTCTAAAATATTTTCTAAACAAGGTAAGTTAATCAAAGCACCTCCAGTTAAAATAATTTTTTTTACATGAGTTAAATCTTTACCTTTTTGTAAATATGCTATTCCATTTGATGTGTATATTTTTTCTTTTTTACCACAATGTCTAGTTATTGCTATTTCAACTGCTTTTGCTGCAAGTGCAAAATCTAGATCTTGGACACTTTTTTCACTTGGCAATGTTTGTGGGTTAAGTTTAACATACTCAATTATCTCTCTTACTCTTTCTTCACTTAGATTAGATATTTGGGCAATTTCTTCAATTCCCACTTCATCAATAATTCCTTGAGCGCTATATCTCATTCCAATATCGCCTTCTACTGTTCTTTTTATAAAGGGTTCTTCAATTCCTTTATAAATAACATTTGACTCCTTTGGGCTTCCATCTGAAGCAGAATATACATCAGTAGTTGCCCCGCCTAAATCAATAGCAATGAGTTCTCCTATCCCTTTTTCATCTTCGTAACCACTTGATAAGAGTTCAATACCACTCATTACAGCTGATGGCGTTGGCATTATTATTTCTGATATTAATTCACTTGCTTTAGTAATACCTTTTGCATTTATAATTTTTTGTAAAAATATTTCTCTTATTTTATTTTGTGCCGGTACTATATTTAATTCACCAAATACAGGCATTACATTTTCCACAATATATGCTTCTTTATTATTCAATATACTTTTGCACTTATGACTTACTTCTTTATTACCTGCTATTATTATGGGGAAATCTATCTTACACTTTGATAACATTTTTGCATTGTGCAATATGCATCTTTTGTCTCCTCCATTAGTGCCCCCTGCAAGTAAAAATATTTCTGGTTTATTTTTTTCTATTTCTGCTATATCTTCTTCATTCATTTCAAAAGAGTATACCTTTATAACCTTTGCTCCAGCACCTAAACAAGCTTCTTTTGCTGCAGTAGCCGTAACACCAGGAACTAAACCACTAGCTATCATTTTTAATCCTCCTGCTGCTGAAGAACAGGCCAAGTACTGGCTATATTCTAACTCTCCTGTTCGTTTTTCTAAAGATTCTATGGCTTTATTAAGTCCTTCATTTATGTCTGTTATTATAGTTGTAAAACTAGACTCAGTTCCAATAATAACTTCTTTTTCCACATCAACAGCAGTTATCTTTGTATAGGTACTACCAAAATCAATTAGTAGAACTACTTGCATTTTCTTCACCAAGTTTCAAATCTTGCTTTAAAAAATCTATTGTAATATCCGGGTCTGTTCCTGGTGGGAATACTCTATCAAAGCCCATTTGTTTAAATCTTTTTTCAACTTCCTCAAAAGGTTGTTTCCCTACTACTATATTTCCCCCCACATATAATAGTATATTTCTTAGCCCCCATTCTTCACATCTTTCTCTTAAACCTCTGCAATCGATTTCCCCATGACCATATAAAGAAGAAACTAAAATTGCATCTGCATTAGATTCTATAGCTGCTTCTACATATTCTTCTTGAGAGACCATTACTCCAAGATTAATCACATTAAATCCTGCTTCCACAAAGCAATGATATAGAATTTTGTTACCTATTGCATGCACATCAGCTCCTATAACACCAATAACTAATGTTTTCTTCTCCATATCAACTCTCCTTTAAATTTTATTTAAATCCTTATAGCTATGATCCATACTATCACCTACAAGTCCTACTAACATATATACTTTTTTGGTGGAATCATAATAAAACTCTGGTAATAATTTGAAGTTCTCAATTTTAGCTGTGCTCTCAACATGTATTCTTGGACCACTACAAGGATGTATATATTCCCCTATTTTTACATGCTTTTCATCATAGTATTGAATTGGTATATCTTTTTCTATTATTTTATTAACTTCTTCCTCTAAGATTTTAATATCAAAATTTGGTTTAGAATGAAATAATATTAAAAATCCATTTAAAACATCTCCATGCTCACAATTAAATCCAATTTCTTCAGGTAAAAAATGTTCTACTAGATCTTCTGCTGAATGAGCCATTTTTCTTATACTTATAGAGTGAAACACTCTTTTTGCAATATCTCCTGGCTCTGGCCCAAAAATAGTTGGTCTTGTAACAATAATCTCTCCACCAACGCCAATTAATAAATCTGCATTTTTATTCATTAAAGGATAAATAAGCTCAAAATGTTCTACTATAACTCTTTTCCCATATTCAACAGCTTTATTTATTGCATTTACTAGTTCATACATTTGATAAAATGCTGATTCAAATCTTATGTCAATATGATAAGTATGAGGAGAAAAAAAACCTTCATCATCCACATCCATAATCGGCAATGGTCTTACATTCAGCCCATCATCATCATTAGTTAGTTCAAGACCTGGAAACATACCTCTAATTAGCATGCTTTTTCCCGATCCTGGCTCTCCTATTACTCCAATTAATTTATCTGTAGGAGTTAAATATTGTTGTGCTATTTTAATTCCAATTTCGTACATTCTAACTCTACCTCTAGGAGCAAAAAAAACACTATAAAAATGATTTCTAACTACATAGTCAACTGGCATCTCAACCCACCCTTCATATTTGTTCTTAGTCTAAAAATAACTTCCCCTATAATTTTATGTTTGTAATTATATTTCCTTACACCTAAATTATAGGTTCATTAAAATTCATTAGTCAATAATTTTCTTTCATTTTTTTTTATATTTGCAAGTTTTGTTTCATTGTATGTGAATTATACCAATGTGTTTATTATTCTAAAACTATTTTAATATTTATATTTGATTAAAGTTTTTGTTATAATTTTAATCAAAGTGAATGTATCATAATTTATAAAAAGCTCCTTTAGGTTATAATTTTTCATTATAGCCACAAAGGAACTTTTTCATTTTATAAATATTGTATATTCTTTATAGCACTTACTCCCAACCCTTGGCTATCTGGCAAACTTATTTTTCTTTCATTAAATATAGCTCCTCCAACAACAGGATCTTCACTACATAATACAGGACCATCTAAATCAATTTTTGTAATAATGCTTTTAGCACAAGCTAAATGTACCGCTGCATTAACACTAACTTTAGCTTCTAGCATACATCCTATCATACATTCCACATCATATATTTGTGCAAGTGAGCAAATCTTTAACGCATTATATATTCCTCCTGTTTTCATTAGTTTTATATTTATAAAATCTGCCGCTCTATTTTGCAATACTTTTAGTGCATCTTGCGGTGAAAATATACTCTCATCTGCTAATACAGGTATGGATACATTATCCGTTACAAATTTTAACCCCTCTATGTCATTTGCAGCCACCGGTTGCTCCACAAATTCAATATCAAGTCCTGCATCCTCCATTTTTCTCAACAATTTTACAGCCTCTTTGGGTTTCCATCCCTGATTTGCATCTATTCTTAATTTTACATCATATCCCACAGCATCTCTAATAGATTTCATTCTTATCATATCTTTAGTAGCATCTTTTCCAACTTTTATTTTTAATACATCATATCCTCTATTAATTGCATCTATACTATCTCTAGCCATTTCATCTGGATCATTTACACTAATTGTTATATCAGTTATTATTTCATTTCTATATCCACCTAATAATTTATACAATGGTGCACCATATAATTGACCATATAAATCATATAATGCTATATCTACTGCTGCTTTTGCACTATTATTTTTGACTACACATCTGTTAAGTTTAATCATTATTTCTTCAAAGTTTTCAATGTCCATTCCTACTAATGACTTTTTTATATGATCCTTAATAGCTCCAACTATAGCTCCTGTTGTATCTCCAGTTATAACACCGGTTGGAGCTGCTTCTCCATATCCTACATGTCCTGTGTCTGTTTTTACTTCAACTATAATATCCTCCACACTGCTGACAGTTCTTAAAGCTGTTTTAAATGGAGTTCTTAACGGAACTGAAATTTTTCCTATTTTTATATCTGTAATTTTCATTTTTACCCCCTATTATTAAAAAATATTATATATAAATATATAAAAACCCAGTAAAAGTATATTGATCTTAAATAATCATTTACTTTTACTGGGTTTTATTCACTCCAAATTAGTTGTATGCTAATTTACATTAAATAAAGCAGCATTAGTTAAAATATTTTTCTTTTATTTCATTATATTTCTTCAAAGCATCTTTATATGCAACTATAATAGCTCTTTGTGATGATCCATGATATCTTTTCTTTATGTTTTTTTCCAAGATTATGTTATAAATGTCCATTTTTTCACCTATAAATAAACTTTGTATAAATTCTTCTGTTGTTCTAATTGTTGATGAGCAACTTAAATCAATTATTTTATCATTTTCTGTATCCACTACAAATCCAATATAAAATGACTTATAAATATCTGTTATCGCATTTTCTGAATTAGTTTTAGAGTTTCCAACTATATATACTGTATTTTCTTTATACACACAATCACCTCTAATGTGATTGTAGCTCATTGTATTTTATTTGTTAATATAAACATTTATAATATAGATAAAACTCTACCTACCATAAGTCCTCCGCCAGTACCAATTATATATCCCATCAATGCCATCAATACTCCTATAGGAACTAATGCCTCACTATAGGCTGCTGCTAATATAGGTGCTGACGCTACGCCTCCTATGTTTGCAAGACTCGCTACTCCACATGTAAATAAATCTAATTTTAAAAATTTAGCTACAATAGTTAATACCAAGAAATGAATACCTAATATACAGAAACCTGAAATTATATATATAGGTGCTTGAGTAAGCTCTGTGAAATTTGCCCTTGATGCTATAAGTCCTACTATTGTATAAAGCATTATATTAGAAATTTGTGATGCTCCTGGTACTTTTGAAATAGGAGTCATTGCACATACTATTCCACATACTGTAGCTATTATTACAGTCCATGTACTTCCTGATAAAAATTCACCTTGAGGACAGAGAGTACCTAAATATTGTGATAGAGCAGCAACAAGTAAACTTAATCCTAATAATCCTATTAAATCTGCAAACTCTATTTCTTTTCTCATTTGGTTGCTATCTGATTTTAATTTTTCTCCTATTTCGTCTATTAGTTTAGTATCTGCTTTAGTCCATTTATTAAATTTCGGAGCAAACGAAACTAACCACAGTAAAAACATTACCCATATGGAATAATTTATTGAGTCCATTAGTAATGTATACCCTAATTTTGAATCAGAAACATTAAGTGCCCCTTGGATTGCTACCATATTTCCTGTTCCACCCATCCAACTTCCAGCTAGAGCAGCAAAGGATTTCCATGTATCAGTTTCATAATATCCTTTAAATATAGCATAAGTTATTATAAAACCTATAGCGATGCTTATTGATGCCGCAAAAAATCCTATAAGCATTTTAGGACCTAACTTTAATATTTTTCTAATATCACATCTTAGCAACATCAAAAATATCATTGCAGGTAGTAAATTATCTTTTACTCCTTGATACACCATTGTTATTTCATCTGTTTTTTGCCAAACTCCTAATGTAGAAAGTAACATGGCTGTGAAATACAACATTACAATTGCCGGAATATAATTAAAAATTTTCCACTGAGTCTTTTTTTCTAAATATACTAATATACTTGCGAAAAAAATTATAAATGCTAAATACGAAAATCCTGTTGTAATCATATATAATACCCCCTAAATATATTTCTATATAATTAATTACTTAATTCATAAATAGCAGCCGCCATTATTTGGATATTTTCTTGTACTGATTTAATTATGTCATCTTTTATTATTAAAACTTTTCATCTAAATTCATTTTATCACCGCCTTTTAATTTTAAATAACAAAAAAAGTCCATTAAATGATTTTTCATTTACTGGACTGTGTTTACGATTAATGCTTTAGGCATCTAAATAAACATAGAAGTAATTTCTATTTTTATTTAGTTATATATTTTTATTATAGTTTAATTATTTAAAATAATCAATTATTATTTAATTTTAAATTATTATAAAAAATACATTTGTTGCTAATTAAACTTTTCTAACATTGATAGCAGAAGGCCCTCTGTCTGCCTTGGCAATATCGAATGTAACACTTTCTCCTTCATGCAAATCTTTATTATTTCCTTCTTCTTTTACATTTGAGAAATGTACAAAAACATCTTCTCCTTCTTCACTGCTAATAAAACCATATCCTTTTTCCACATTAAACCACTTAACTGTACCTGAATAATTTGCCATTACATAAGTCTCCTTTTATAAATAATTACCTCTTTATATTATTTCAATTAAAGATTTCTTTAATACTAAATTTTCATTATATTTTCTAATTATATATATTTATTTAAAAAGTAAAATTTCATATGGTATAATTTAAATGATTGTTTATTTAATTTGAAAGGAAATATTAATAAATATGAAAAGTAAAGAAGTAGAGTTCAAAGGCAATAAGGTATTTTTAATTACCGTAGTAGTATTAGGATGTCTTATCATGGCTTTTGTGGATGGAGTTATTTCTCCAAGTTATATGACAAAATCAATTTGTAAGTTACTTATTTTTTTGTTACTTCCATATATATATTATTCTAAAAACCCTTGTCCAATAAATTTAAAAAGTTTATTTAAAATAAACAAAGATAATATTATAAAGTCACTTGCTTTGGGTATAGCTGTATATATTTTAATATTATTTGCATACTTTACCATAGGCAACCTATTCGATTTTTCTAGTGTCACAAAGTCTTTAGAAAATAATATAGGCGTAAATAGCAGTAACTTTATATTTGTAGCATTATACATATCTTTTATAAATTCATTATTAGAAGAGGTTTTTTTTAGAGGGTTTGCATTTATAACATTGAAAAATATTTCAAGCAAAAAATTTGCTTATATTTTTAGTTCTATTTCCTTCTCTCTTTATCACGTTGCAATGATGTCTACTTGGTTTGATATATTGTTATTGTTATTACTAATTTTATCACTTTTTGTTGCAGGAATATTTTTTAACTATTTAGATGATAAAAATAACAATATTTACAATTCATGGTTTGTACATATGTTCGCTAATTTTGCTATCAATACTATTGGATTTATTCTATTTGGAATAATATGATTTTCCATAAAAAAATGATAAATATCAGGTATTAGACTGATTTTTATCATTTTTTAAACTTATTATTTTACCCTTATAAGCTATTTTCATCTAAAATATTTCTCTTATTTTTTCTAAATCATCACCAAATTTTTGCTTCATTTCATTTGATAATGTATTAGCACTCTTGTAGAAGTAAACATCATGTCTAACATATTCTCCAGCCAACATAACCATCGGCTTACTTTCTGTCCAAATAACTTCAGCAATAGATTTACTAATAATTTGTCCAAAAACAACTTCTTTAGAGTCAGAGACAAGTGTAATCCATCTGCCACCCATTTCTTTCTTTTTTTCTTCGCCCATTCCATGAAAATATAAATTTTTTAGTTCTGGTATATCTATATCTTTAGGGGCTCCAAATATAACCACTGCAATATGATTGCTTTTCTTTTGAAATTCAACTATTTCCGCTAAAATATTATTTAAATCTTCATACCATATTTGAATAAGAATTTCTTTAGTACTATTTTTTATTATATTTCTGCACTTTTCAAAAATATTGTCATAGTTTTTTATATGCCATATATTATCCATATTTGTTCTTAAAGGAAAAATACTAAAACTTTCTTCTAATTGTCCTAAGTTATTTGACATTTCCATTTTTATTTTATTTGATACTTCACTCATAGGAACTGCTACGTATTTATTATTGCTTTCATATTGAGTATATAATGCAAATCCCTTATCTATTAAGGATTGCAGTGTATTATATATTTTTGATCTAGGAACGTTAGCTATTTTGCTAGCCTCATAGCCTGTTAAGCTTCCATTTTGCGATAATGTTAAATACACCTTTGCTTCAGCATCTGTAAGCCCTATTTTATTTAATAAGTTTAATTCATTATCCATTGTTAATCCCTTCTATATTAATATTTTAAAAATTTCACTTTTATGTTTTTGATAGTTCGTATTTTAACATAAACATATTCAATTGTAAATCTTAACCATATCACCATATGAACAGTCTATATTCATTAAAAAGTGCAAAGGAAAAACCTTTGCACTTCATACTTACTATTATAATATTACCAAGGTTGCATTGCTCCACCTTCTTCTGCAGGTCTACAGTTTTTAGCAAATATATTTAAGCATCCCTTGGTTTCTTTAAGTGGTGGTTGTACCCATTTGTCTAGTCTATCTTTTATTACTTCATCTTCAACTAACAAAGAGACTTCTCCATTTGGTATGTCTATAACTATTTCATCGCCATTTTCTACAACAGCTATAACACCACCATCATAAGCTTCCGGTGAAACGTGACCTATAATAGCTCCAAAGTTAAATCCAGAAAATCTAGCATCAGATATTAAACCAACACTCTTATGTAATCCAAGTCCTATTAATGCATCTATACTTAACATTAATTCCTTCATACCAGGCGCACCTTTACAGCCTTCATATCTTATTACTATTATATCTCCAGGTACTATTTGTCCTGACATTATTGCATCAAATGCATCTCTATCCGTTTCATAAACCTTAGCTTTACCCTTCATATACTTAACTTCTTCAGGTACGGCTGTTGGTCTTACTATAGCTCCTTTAGGGGATAAGTTCCCTTTTAATATTTTTAATCCAGGTTCAGTAAATAAAGGTTTTTCTAATGAATGAATTACTTCATTTTCACTTGCTGTTATAGCTTGTAAATATTCACCCCATGTTTTTCCTGTTATCATTGGAGCATCTAAGAATAATTTACTTTCCAACATTTTCATAACATTTGGTACTCCACCTGCATAGTGGAAGTCTACAACTGTATATGGACCGCTTGGTATAACCGCATTTATACAAGGTATTTCATTTGCATATTTTTCAAAATCTTCTATGGTAATTCCAATACCTAATTCATATGACATTGCTAAAATATGAAGCACTGCATTTGTAGAACCTGCAACTGCCATATCAAACATTATAGAGTTCAAAAGAACTTCTTTTGTTATTAAATCTGATGGTTTTCTTCCTGATTTAGTTAATTCTACTGCATATTTTCCTGCAATACGAGCTTCTCTCATTCTTGTTGAGTCTGATGCTGGAACTGTAGATGTACCTGGTAAAACCAAGTTAAATATTTCTCCAAGCATTTGCATTGTGTTTGCTGTTCCCATTGATGGACAAGCTCCGCATGTTGGGCATACACAACCCTCCATATAATCTAATTCATCATCTCCTGCTCCAGAAAATCTTGCTGCATCTAAATCAGCTTCCACAACTGTATTTCCTTTATATTGTCCAGCTTGCATTGAGCCTCCAGTTACAACAAGAGAAGGAATGTCAACTCTAGCAGCTGCTAAATAACAACCTGCTATTATATTATCACATGATGCAACCATAACTAAACCATCAAAATTATGAACCTTTGTGACAAATTCAACAGACATGGCAACTATATCTCTTCCTACTTGCTCATATTTTAATTCTTCTGCACCATTTGCAATATTACCACAAGTGGCAGGTATTCCAAATTCTACAGGAACACCACCAGCTGCCCATATACCTTGTTTTACCATTTCAGTCACTTGTCTTAAATGTGCAGTTCCAGGAGAGCCCTCCATAAATGAATTTGCTACGCCTATGTGTGGCTTATTTTTTATATCCTCATCTGAATAACCTGCTGCTTTCATCATAACTCTTCTATGTGCAGCATCTTTACCATTCCAGTAACTTTTACTCATTTTGCCCCTCCTAGAAATTTGGTCTTTCGTATAATTCTTCATCTTTGATTTTATCCATAACTTCAGATTGCCAATTTTCTTTTTCTATTTCTTCAACAGAAACAGAAATAAACTTTTCTTCCATTTCTAGTTCTTTAATCATAAATTCTTTAGTATGTTTAGCTAATTTTGATTTTACTTCTTCACTTCTACCTGGATACATTTTAATATTGATATGTGGCATATTCCATTCCCCCCATTTTTATAGTTTAATTTTTTATTACTCCCAATTAGTTCCTACTTCTGCTTCTACAGCTTTTAAATATATGGCTCTTGCTGTCATCAAATCTAAGACACCTATGCCAACGTTTTCATAAACAATAATTTCCTCATCATTTTCACGTCCAACAACTTTACCAAGTAACACATCTCCTATATCACCTGTAAAATCGTCTTTTGTTATTATCCCTTGTTCTAAAGGTATTAATATATCTCCTGCTTCTGATAAAACTGCTTCTTCTGAATCGAAGTATATTTTTGAAGCTCTTGGTAATATTGCAGGATCCATCTCTTGCATATGATGTTGATATGCTCCTACACAACTTACTGTTGCACCCTTTTTAACTTTTGTTCCATCAAATACAGGTTTCGTTGAAGGTGTTACTGTAACTATTATATCTGCATTTTCTATGGCATTATCTGAAGATGTAGCTTCTACTATTTTAGTATTATAACATTTTAGTTCTTTTTGCATTTCACTTACAAAAGCCTGTCTTCTCTTTCCATCTAAGTCAAATATTCTAACTTCATCTAATTCTCTAGCAACCATCATAGCCTCTAATTGAGTAGCTGCTTGACCACCAGTTCCTATTAACGCACCTATTTTAGCATTTTTTATTGCAAACAAATCAAACGCCGCACCTGAAGATGCACCTGTACGTAATTGCGTAACATATGTTCCATCTAATATAGCAGTAACTATTCCAGTTTTTCCATCTATTAACAATACCTGTGCTGGAGCTGTAGGTAAATTTTCCTTAACATTTTCAGGGAATATATTAACTACTTTTAATCCTGCTGCATCTAACTCTTCAACATAAGATGGCATAAATAAAAACACTCCATTGTGATTTGGTGCTTGTATAGTAGTTCTTAAAGGCACCTCACTTTTACCTTCTGAAAATAATTTAAAACATTCCTTGTTTGTTTCTATGGCATCTTTCATAGTAAACACTTTCTTTATGTCTTTTCTTGATAATAATAACATCTCATACCTCCACTTTTTTGTTTTTATAACTCCTTTTAGTAGCTCCCTTTAGTAACCATTGTATTTAGCTGTTATTATTTTGTCAATAGAATCAGTAAAATTTTCTATTTTATTTTAATTTTTATTGTTTTACTCCATTTTTATTGACATATGAATTCAAAAAAGATATCATGATGTTATGTAGTTACCAAAGGTTACTACTACACCTAATTTATAACTCCCTAAACTACTTTTAGGAGGATAAATCTATGGTTTTATTTCTATGTGTAGCCATTGCAGTCTAGTGTGGTTTATTCATATTCTGTTTAATTAAGGATTGTATAAATCATAAAGAAGATTTTAAAAAGGACATTTTGTTATTTATGGAATAATGGTGGGTGTATTAAACTTTCTTAATACTTTAGGTTTGGGAAGTAATGATGAAAATCAAGTACGAAACTAAGTAATATATTACTTTAAATATAAATTAAAAACTGACTCCTAATTTTTTAGAAGTCAGCTTTTAATTTATATTTATTTATAATTTTTATTTCTAATTTTAATATTTATTTCTAAGCAAGTAGCATAAATATAAAGTGTGCTGACATACCTGCACAAAGACCACCTATTGTATGTGAAAGAATCGCTTTCCCTGTTAAAGGTCTTGCATCTAATGCATCCATCATACCAACATGTGTACTTAAATATCCACTCCAACACATTCCCATTGCTGTAAATACTGCAATATCATTTGGTGTTACTATACCGTCAGTTATAAATTTAGGAACTAAACTCATTGCTGCTCCAACTGCACCTAAAGATGTTATAGGGAATGCTATAGCTTCTGGAGAAGTAAATCCAAATAAAGGTTCTAATATGAAGCTTAATTTATCTCCTAACATAGGAAGTAATCTTATACCTTCATAAGCAACTCCTTTATAAACAGATTGTCCTGTTTCTGGATCAATTGATGGTCCAAATGTTAAAATCATAACTAATGTACATACAATTAAAACTCCTGGAATTATTGCCATACCAAGTTCTACACCATTTTTTCCACCTTCAAGCATTGCTTCTAATGATCTTTGGAATACATTTCCTTCTCTAACTTGACGTACTTCTTCTATTTTTTCGCTTTTGTGTAAAGCATCTTTTGTTCCATCATATTTGTAGTATTTTTTTGTAAAGTGAAGCATTATTCTAACACTTATAATACTTCCTACTATTGCACCTAAGTTACCTACAAGTGCTGGTAGAACAAATTCACTTCCTTGTGAAATCATAAACGTTGTAACTATAAGACCCATTCCAAATGCTGTACCTATATTACATAATGCAGGTATTTGATAATCTTTAAAGTATTTTGTGAAAGACTTATCTTTTGCGAAAGCAATTATAGCTGGGTTGTCAGATAAGTAAGTAGTAATAGCTCCTGCTATACTAGCTCCTGGCAAACCATATAAAGGTTTCATAAACATTGCAAACATCTTATTTAATAAAGATATAACTCCAAATTCAGATAAAAGTGCACTTAAAGCTCCTGCTAGTACTGCCATAGACATGATTAGGAATACAGTATTTAAAAGCAAATCATGAGCAGTGGCCATAATTACTTTAAACATAGTTCCTGCACCCATGACACTACCTACATATCCAAATCCTCCTATTAGTATAGCTAAGAATACAAAGGTTTCTAGGCTTACATTTTTTTTCTTTCGATTTAATTCATTTTTCGATACAACTTCCATTTAGATGTTTCCCCCTCTAAAATTTATAAAAATTTAACATTTAACGTAAGTATACCGAAAATTTGTTGAATTTGCAAATATATTAAAATATGTTTGAATTAAAAATAAATTTTAATTTTTCAAAATATTTACATTACAAGAATTAAATTTTATCCAATATTCAATTATCTCTATATTTAGATCTAATATATTATATTTTTCTATAAATAAATCTAGTTTATATAATACTTTAAGTTCATAAGTCAAATATTGTCATTTTCATAATATTGCATATATTGACATATATTTTTTATATAATTCATATATTTTTTTTCTAAAAAAAACATTTTTTTTATAAAAAAAAGAACAAACTATTATATTATAATTCGTTCTTTTTATTAAAAACTATCTTTCAACAGCATACATTTCTTTTAATTGTTTTTGTATATCTTTATTTTCTAAATACTCTTCTAAAGTAGTTTTTCTATCCATTATTCCACCAGGAGTAATTTCTATTATTCTATTAGCAAGAGTTTGTATCATCTCGTGGTCATGAGAACTAAAAAGCATAACTCCAGAGAATTTTTCTAAACCTTTATTTACAGAAGTTATAGACTCTAAGTCTAAATGGTTAGTTGGATCGTCTAAAACTAATACGTTTGAGTTTGAAAGCATTAATTTCGATAACATACATCTAACTTTCTCTCCTCCTGATAAAACGTGAGCTTGTTTTAAAGCTTCTTCACCACTAAATAACATTCTACCTAAGAATCCTCTTATGAAAGATTCTGATTTTTCTTCTGAGAATTGTCTTAACCAGTCAACTAGTGAATATTCACATCCTTCGAAGAAGTTATTGTGGTTCTTTGGAAGATAAGATTGAGAAGTAGTTACACCCCATTTGAATGTACCAGCATCTGCAGTTTCTTCTCCCATTAATATATTGAATAAAGTTGTTATAGCTATTTCATCTCCCATGAAAGCAACTTTGTCTTCTTTATCAAGTCTGAAAGATACATTATCAAGAACTTTTACACCATCTACAATTTTAGTTAATCCTTCAACTTCTAAAACTTCGTTTCCTATTTCTCTCTCAGGAGTAAATCCAACATAAGGATATCTTCTTCTTGATGGTTGTATATCTTCAATTTGTAATTTGTCTAATTGTTTTTTTCTTGAAGTAGCTTGTTTTGCTTTAGAAGCATTTGAACTAAATCTTGCAATGAACTCTTTTAATTGAGCTACTTTTTCTTCAGTCTTTTTATTTTGGTCTTTTTGCAATTGTAATGCTAATTGACTTGATTCATACCAGAAGTCGTAGTTACCTACATACATTTGTATTTTACCAAAGTCAACGTCAACTATATTTGTACATATTTGGTTTAAGAAGTGTCTATCATGTGATACAACTATAACGATAGAATCTTCTAAGTCCATTATGAAATTGTTTAACCAGTTTATTGATTGGAAGTCTAAGTGGTTAGTAGGCTCATCTAGTAATAATATTTCTGGTTTACCAAATAAAGCTTTAGAAAGTAATACCTTAACTTTTTCTCCACCTTCTAATTCTTTTAATTGCTTGTAATGTAAGTCTTTGTCTATTCCAAGACCCATTAATATTTTTTCTGCATTTGTTTCTGCATCCCATCCATCAAGTTCAGCAAACTCTCCTTCAAGTTCTGCAGCTTTTATACCATCTTCTTCTGAGAAATCTTCTTTCATATATAAAGCATCTTTCTCTTTCATTATTTGATATAATCTTTCATGTCCCATTATAACAACATCTAAAACTGTTTCTTCATCGTATCTGAAGTGATCCTGCCTTAAAACAGACATTCTTTCTTTTTCTGTTATGCTTATAGATCCTGTGTTTGGCTCTATATCACCAGATAATATTTTAAGGAAAGTAGTTTTTCCTGCACCATTAGCTCCTATTATCCCGTAGCAATTTCCTTTAGTAAATTTTAAGTTAACATCTTTATATAATTCTTTATCACCGAATCTAAGTCCAATATTAGTAACTTGTAACATATATATCAATCCTTTCTCTTATAGTCATTTATAAAACACAACATTCTAATCTTATAATAAATAATCACTTTAGTCAATAAGTCTATAACTAGAATATATAATATTTTTTTATAAAACAACTATACTAATTTAAATCCCATATAATTTTATTAAAATATAAAAATTGCAAACAAATTTTTTGCTTGCAATCTTATTAATACTACTTAAAATTTCTATATTATTTACTTATTAAGCATATTTTAACTTTGTCATTGTTGTACTTAGTAGCATTATATGAAAACATAATATCATAAGTATTTCCTAATATCTCATTTATTTTCATATTAACGTTATTTATAAATATTAATTCATTTTCTATTAAATTTTGAGGCATTTCATAAAATACTAAAGCTTTCTTTCTCACTTCTTGGCCTTCAGTAGTATATGTTTCTTCTGTAAGTAATTTAGCTATTTCATCAACAGTTGCATCTTTTTCAAATTCTTCTATAGAATAAGATATAGCAGAATCTTTATCAAAAATTTCTTTTAAATCAGTGTAATCTATAGCTAAAAATAAATTTTCATCAACAGCTTCTACTACTATGTTCATTAAGTCTTGCACTTTTTCACTATTGTATTTATTTATTTTTATTTCTTTATCTAGACCCATTTCATCTTTATTTTCTTTTAGTGAGCTGTCCAAACCTATACAAATTACTCTTCTTTCATTTGCCATAAAAGAAATAGCTTTTACTATATCTTTTACCTTTGCTTCTTCACTGTTATAAGATATAAATAAAATTTCTATTCCATCTAATAATGCTCTAACATATTCTTTATCCACATCTTGGTTTAAATTTATTTCTTCAAAACTAAAGTTTTTTTCTAATTTATTTTCAAATGAATTCAGAGTTTTTATCCCCTCAATACCTACTCCTATAAACTTAGAATATTTCTCCTCCATATGTTGCCTCCTTGCAAAATTAATTATTTTAAATTTTTTATTCTATTGCCATATTTATTATTAACCATTTTAAAAACTGGTAAACCTACTATAGTTATAACTACAAATTCTCCAAATCCAACTTGAAGAAATCCTAGAACAAATGGCACTCCAAAGAATTTGTATAATTCCCATCCTATAATTAAAGCATTTGTTATTGTTGGCCAAAGAGATGCAATAAATAATGTATATTTATTGTTCCTTGTAAGTTTTGGCGTGTAGTATACTAAAATAGAACTTATTAAAGTTGCCAGCGTACCAAATATTATATCAGGAACTCCAAATGGCCCTACTACATTCGCTAAAAAACAGCCTAGTGTTAAAGCTATTATGTATTCTTTACCAAATAGAGGTAAAAACATTAATATTTCTGAAATTCTAAATTGAATTTGTCCATAACTAATAAATCCAAGTGCTAAAGTTATTACAGCATAAAGTGCTGCTATTAATCCAACTATAGCAATTTGTTTATTTTTATTTGTCATACTTCCCTCCTAAGCATAAGTTATACTTCTTTAATTATTATGCAACATGAACGATTATATTATAAATCCATAAATATCTCAATAAGATAATCACTAAGATTTAATATTTATTTTATTTATTAATCATATACATATATAAGTAATTCTAATTTCTACTCCTTTTTACTATTTAATTTGTATAGTAACAAAAGATTAGTTTTAAGTATGAGGTGATAATATGAAAAAAAAATATAAAACATTGTTTAAAGTTGATATAGAGCCTATAACAAGTATATTGCTTATCTTTTCTACAATTGTTGCTCTTTATATATGCAATAGTTCCTACAAATACTTATATGATAACTTGTTTTATAATACTTACATTATAAATGACTTTAATTTACATAGCTTTGTTAATGACTTTTTAATGTCAATATTTTTTTTATTAGCAGGATTAGAAATAAAAGATGAAATTTTATACGGAAGTTTATCTTCTTTTAAACAAGCCTCTTTTCCTGTAATTGCATCTATAGGCGGTGTAATAATGCCTGCAATAATTTTTACATATTTTAATTTAAATACAAATTATATTAATGGAATTTGCATACCCATATCAACTGATATCGCCTTTTCTATGGGTATTTATTTTTTGTTTAATAAGTATTTAAATCCTTCAATAAAAATGTTTTTATTATCTTTAGCTGTAGTAGATGATTTGGTTTCCATAATACTAATAGGCACAGTTTATTCATCAAAAATTAATTTATCTTTTTTTATTTTTTCTCTTTTTTGTTTAATTATAATTAGCATTGCAAATAAAGTTTTTAAAGTTGAAAACATATTTTTCTATCTACTAATAGGACTATTTTTATGGTATTTTATTCACCTTAGTGGAATTCATTCAACTATAAGCGGAATAATTTTAGCTATAGGAATTCCTACAAAATCATATAAACGAAAACATTCAGTATCTCATTTAACAAGAAGATTTTTTAGTATTTTTAATAATTTTATTATAATACCATTGTTTGCATTTGCTAATACAGGAATAAGTATTGACTCTAGTTTAAACTTGTCAAAATATCCAACTATATTTTTAGGTATATATCTAGGTCTTTTAATAGGTAAACCACTAGGAATAATGCTTTTTACCTATATTAGCAATTTAATAGGGCTATCAAAAAAACCTAAGGAGTTAAACTGGACATCCGTATTTATTGTGTCTCTAATTTCTAGCATTGGTTTTACTATGTCAATATTTGTTTCAGAAGTCGCTTATATTGGCAATGTAGAACTTATAGGTATATCTAAACTTTGCATATTGATAAGTAGCTTAACCTCTATAATACTTTCATCTTTATGTATAAAAACATTTAAAGAATTACATATTATATAATAAAAAATTCGCTCCGCTCATATCGCCAACGAGATGCCTTCGCTACCGCTTCAGGCAACTCCGTTGCTCAAAAACACATTTTTTACATTTTCTAAATAAATTGATAAAACTTAATTGCAGAGCTGTCAACATCGCAAATCGAACTATAATTTCCTAACATGCAAAAAATAGCTATTCACAAATTTAATGTGATAGCTATTTTTATTTTTAGTCTATTTTCTCTTCTTGTGATTTAACATCTTCGTTATTAATAGTAGTAGGATTTAAGTTATTTAATTTATTAATTATATATCCTATTGCCCAAACTACTATTGCATAAAATACATATGGCATTGAAGTACTTACATAGTAACTTATAACGTCTGCTAATTGATCTTTTATAACTATACTACCCGCTGCTACAAGACTAGAAATATATGTATGTGAAGTATATATTGTAAATATAGAATAGACTGCTATAAGAGCAGCAACCACATATAATACTATTGGTATAATAGCTTTTTTATTCCCTTTTTTCATTTAGTTGTCTCCTTTTCATTTTTTCTATAATAAAATATTATCAAATCCATATGAATTACATATGAATTAATCATGTACTTTGTATGTATTAATTATATTATAACAAATAAGATACTTAATCCTATTTGTTATATATCTAATTTTTCTATATTTTCTTTCATTATTTCTATTGAATCATCAAGCTTAACTTTTTCTTTCTTCTCCAAAGGAAGCTCTATCACTTCTCTAACTCCAGTTTCATTTACAACACTTGGCACAGCTATAAATACATCTGTATGCCCATATTTATTATCTAAGTATGATGATACTGTTAGTATACTGTTTTCATTTTCTAATATTGCTTGTGTAATTCTAGCTAAAGCCATACCTATTCCATAATAAGTTGAGTTCTTGCAATCTATTATTTTATAAGCTATATTTCTAACTTCATCTTCTATCAGTTCTAAATCTTCAAATTTAACCTTTGCGCCCTTCTTTGATGCTACTTGATATATTGGTTGAACTCCCATTAAGGCATAGCTCCATGCTACAAATTGAGAATCTCCATGTTCTCCCATTACATAGGCATGTATGGATTTTGGTGTTACTCCAAGTCTTTCACCTAAGCCAAATCTTAGCCTTGCTGTATCAAGAGTAGTTCCTGATCCCATTATTTTTGATTTATCATATCCTGATGTTTTCCAAACAACATAAGTCATAATATCTACTGGATTTGAAGCAACTATAATTATTCCATCAAAACTAGTTTTCTTAATTTCTCCCACTATTGATTTCATTATTTTAGTATTTTTATGTAATAAATCAAGTCTTGTTTCTCCAGGTACTTGAGTAGCTCCTGCTGTTATACAAATTATATTTGCATCACTACAGTCACTATAATCACCTGAATATATTTTCATTTTTCTAGGTGCATAACTTAATCCATGATTTAAATCTAATGCCTCACCAACAGTTCTATTTTTATCTATATCTATTAAAACCAACTCTTCACATGTTCCTTGGTTAACCATTGAATAAGCATAACTCATACCCACCATTCCTGCACCAACTATAACTACTTTATTCTTTTTCATATTGTCCCTCCTGAAGTCTGTTATATTTTGTAAAATATATTATATATATTAATTTTTATCAACGTCAATACATATTTATTATATATTATTGATTTTTATATTTATTTAATTCACTTAACACATAAAAAAGAACACCTTTAAAGGTGTTCTTTTTTATTAATACGCTAAAATTTCGTATCCATCTTCTGTTACAAGTATCATATTTTCCCATTGTGCAGAAAGTTTTCCATCTTCTGTGTATGAAGTCCATCCGTTGTCTGCATCTATATATAATTCATGATGACCTTCATTTATCATAGGTTCTATAGTAAATATCATTCCAGGTACCATAAGCATTCCTTCATTTCTAGTTCCATAATGGAATACAAATGGATCTTCATGAAACTCTAATCCTATACCATGACCGCCAAATTCTCTAACTACAGAATAACCATTTGCTTTTGCATGTTGTTCTATTGTATATGCAACATTTCCAAGTCTAGTCCAAGGTTTAACAGCTTCTATACCTTTTATCATACATTCTTTTGTTACTTCTACTAATTTCTTAGCATTATCACTTACTTCACCTATCATATACATTCTAGATGCATCTGAGTAATATCCATTTAATATTGTAGAAACATCCACATTTATTATGTCACCATCTTTTAAAATATATCCATCTGGTATACCATGGCATATTTGGTCATTCACTGATGTACAACAACTCTTAGGAAACCCACTATATCCAAGAGGTGCTGGTATAGCTCCTTGTGATACTGTATATTCATGTACTATTTGATCAACTTCTTCAGTAGTCATTCCTGCTTTAATTTTTTGTCCAACTAAATTTAAAATTTCATTATTTATTTTAGCACTTTCTTTTATTTTTTCTATTTGCTGTGGAGTTTTTATTAAACTTCTATGTGGCACCTCATAACCTTTTGACTTAAATTCTTTTATTTTTTCATCAAAATTCATATGGCATTTTTTATATTTTTCACCACTACCACACCAGCATTTATCATTTCTTCCTATAATCATTTATACTCTCACTTCCTTAATATATATCTATAATATTCTTGCTTTTTCTATAGGCTTTCTTAATATATAGTTTTTCTCTAACTTTATTCCAACTTTCATTTTAACTATTTGTCTAGCATGAGGCGCTGACTCTATTGGGCTTCCTTCTTCATCATACATTTCTTCAATAACAGTAAACATAGTATCTTTAAAAGGTCCAATAACTTCAATTTTATCTCCTACATACATTTTATTTCTCTGCTCAACTATATATAATCCCGTTTCTTCTTCGTAACCTTTAACCAATCCTATAAAATCGTAATTTCTTATATAAGATGCGGACTCATAATTGTTAGAATTTTCATCAGGTCTATTTAAGAAGAACCCAGTTGAGTAATCTCTATGACTTCCTTTTTTCAATTCTTCTAACCATACGGGATTGAATTTCCAATTTTCAGGATCTTTATAATACTCATCTATTGCCATTCTGTAAGCTCTCACTGTTGTTGCTACATAATAGGCTGTTTTCATTCTTCCTTCTATTTTTAATGAAGTTATTCCACTTTCAAAAATTTGTGGGATATATTTTATCATGCATAAATCTTTTGTATTAAAAAAGAACTCTGGATCAATATCTTCAACAACGGGAGTATATTCACCCTTATTTTCTTCCATTAAAGTATATTTCCATCTACAAGATTGTGCACATGAACCTTTATTTGCATCTCTTCCTGTTGTATAGTTACTTATTGTACATTTTCCTGAATAAGACATACACATTGCTCCATGAACAAATGCTTCTATATCCATATCTTGCGGAATATGTTCTCTTATTTCTTTCGTTTCCTCAAAGGACAACTCTCTTGCCGTTACAATTCTTTGAGCACCCTTGTTATACCAAAAGTTAGCAGCAACATGATTTGTTGTACTTGCTTGGGTACTAATATGAACTTCCATGTTAGGTATAGTTTCTTTTACTATTTTAAATACACCAGGGTCTGATACTATTACAGCATCTACTCCTATTTCTTCTAATTCTATTAAGTAATCTCTAAGCACTTGTAAGTCTTCACTCCTTGGTATTATGTTACAAGTAACAAAAACCTTTTTACCTTTTTCGTGTGCAAAGTTCACACCTTCTATCATGTTGTCTTTAGTGAAGTTTTTTGCTGCTGACCTCATACCAAAAATTTCTCCACCTATGTAAACAGCATCTGCTCCATATTCAAAAGCTATTTTTAGTTTTTCTAAATCACCAGCGGGGGCTAATAATTCTACTTCTCTCATTTCGTCTCCTTTGTTTTTATATATTTCTAGTAATATATACAATTAATATATTTTAATTATTAAATTAAGATATTATAAATATGTTCTATTTGAACTTTTACATACTTATTATACCACAATATCTTTCATATAAATTAAAATTACCCTTAGAAATTATTTTTAAGCACATTAATCTAATGTCACATAACCTAAGACAATAAAAAAGAGCAATGATATAAAAATATTACTGCTCTTTTAAATATTAATTTTCATTTGTGCATTCTATAATTTTAACACTGTTATTTTCCTCATTTAAGCTTCCCTCTCTTTTAGTTAATGGCACTATTTCCTTATTATATACATATTTGAATCCTAGAACGCTTAGAAAAACAGATGCTAATTCTGCAATAGGAAAAGCCCACCATACAAGATTTAAATCGTTTGTTTTGGATAGTAAATATGCTACAGGAAGCAATACAACTAACTGCCTACCTATTGATACAATTAAGCTCATTACTCCATTGCCAAGGGCTTGAAACATGGAAGATACAACTATACAATACCCTGCAAATAAAAAGCTAAGGCTAATTATTCTAAGGGCTGGAATACCGATATTTATCATTTCTTGTGATGCACTAAATAAACTTAATAATTCTTTTGGGAAAATTTGAAATATACATAAACCAATAATCATTATTATTATTGCATAAGTAATGCTTATTTTTACAGTTTCCATCAACCTATCTTTGTATTTGGCTCCATAATTATAAGATACAATTGGAACCATACCGTTATTAATACCAATTACAGGCATAAATATGAAACTTTGTAACTTGAAGTATACTCCGAATACTGCAGTTGCTGTAGAGGTAAATACAAGTAAAATCTTATTTATACCAAATGTCATAACTGAACCTATAGATGCCATTACGATTGAAGGTACGCCTACAGAATAAATATCTTTTATTGTTTTAAGATTAGGCCTGAAACCTTTGATCTTAACTTTTATTTCTTTATTTTTTGTACTATTTAAGTAAATTCCTAAACTCATTCCACTAATTTGCCCTATTACTGTGGCAATGGCTGCTCCAGTTATACCCATCTTAGGAAAACCAAGCAATCCGAAAATTAGTATAGGATCTAATATAATATTTATTATTGCTCCAGTTAATTGAGTCATCATAGAATATATTGTTTTTCCTGTAGATTGCATTAGTTTTTCAAATACTAATTGACCATATAAGCCAAAAGAACAAGTGGTGCAAATAATTAGATAATCATATCCACCTTCTACAATTTCTTTTATATCTGTTTGCCACTGAAAAAAAGATTTACTAAATAATATACCTATGACTAAAAAAACTAAATAACTTAAAACTGCCAAGAATATTCCATTGTTTGCTGCATTATTTGCTTCTTCAAATTTTTTTTCCCCTAAAGATCTAGATAGAAGAGCATTTATACCTACTCCTGTACCCACTCCTACAGCTATCATAAAATTTTGAACAGGAAAAGCTAGTGATACTGACGCTAAAGCATTTTCACTAATTTGAGAAACAAAAATACTATCTACAACATTATATAATGCTTGAACTAACATGGACACAATCATTGGAAGGGACATTGTTATAATTAATTTATTTACAGGCATAGTACCCATTTTATTTTCTTGAATTATACTTTCACTTGACATATGTTTAATCTCCCCCTTTTATAACCACAATAGTTGCGTTGACAACTATTATAAAATGAATAATGGGTATTATAACTATATAATAGTTAAGAATACCCATTAATTTAAGTGTATATATAGTAAATTATATTGTCAATATCATCATATATATTATGTTTTTTATTATTTAATATTAAGATTTAATAAACAAAGAGAAATTAGCTCATGGCTAACTTCTCTTTTATTTTTACTATAAGTAAATAAGTTTTAAAACAAATAATACTGCAAGAACTACCATTACTGGCGAAATTTGTTTTCTTTCTTCTTTTGGTGCAATTAAGTTATATAATACATTAATCACTACATATGATAAAACTCCAAGTGTTAAGCCATCACCTATTGAATAAGTAAACGCCATAGTCCCTATTGTTATGAATGCCGGAACACCTTCAGTTATATCAGAAAAATCTATATCTTTTACTGTACTAAGCATTAAATATCCAACATATATTAATGCTGGTGAAGTAGCACATGAAGGTATTGCTATAAATATTGGTGAGAAAAACATAGCTACAAGAAATAATACTCCTACTGTTATGGAAGTATATCCTGTTCTACCACCTTCAATTACACCTGTTGAACTTTCCACATAAGTAGTAACTGTTGAAACTCCAAGTCCTGCACCTATAGTAGTTGCAAAAGCATCTGCAAGTAAGGCTCTACCAACATGAGGTACATTTCCATCTTCGTCTATCATATTTGCCTTAGAAGCAACCCCAACTATAGTACCTACTGTATCAAAAAAATCAACAAATAAGAAAGTACAAATTACTAAAATGAAGTTAGTTAGATTTGCAGGATTTGTAGCATAACTAAAATCTAGCTTACCTGCTATTGGCAATGGACTTTCAAATTTAAATATTCCATTTGGTAAATATATTCCTAGGTCTGCAGCAACTGTCGGGTTAGATAAAGCATACCCCCAAGCAATCAACGAACAAATAACTATACCTATTAATATTGAACCTTTAACATTTCTTTTGGATAATACTGCTATTATTACAATTCCGACACAACTTATCAAAACTGGAGGAGTAAAATGTCCCATCGAAATTAATGTGGCATCACTATTCACAACAAGACCACAGTTAATAAAACCTATAATTGCTATGAATAAACCTATACCTCCAGATACTGCCAATTTCATATTTACTGGAATTGCATTTACTACTGCTTCACGTACTTTTAATAATGATAAGACTATAAAAATAATACCTTCAACAAATACTGCTGTTAAAGCAACTTCCCAAGATACTCCCATACCTAAAACTACTGTGTAAGTAAAATATGCATTAAGACCCATTCCAGATGCTAAAGCAAATGGTAGGTTTGCAATAACCCCCATTAAAAAACATCCTATTGCTGCCGCTAAACATGTTCCTGTTACCAATGCTCCTGCAGGCATACCAGCTTCTGATAATATACTTGGGTTAACAGCTATAATATATGCCATAGTTAAAAATGTTGTAACCCCTGCCATTATCTCCTTTTTCATATTTACTTCCTGATTTTCAAGAATAGGAAATAATTTTGTCATAGTATTTGATTCCTGTTTCGCTACTTGCATTAATCAAAACACCTCCGTAATTTAATAATAAATTAATCCCCAAATTTTATACTCTCATATTCCTATGAAATAGTATTTATATAAATGTGGTTATATAAGCACAGTTTTATTTTCCATATAATACCATTTCACAAGTATAATTTTAGAATACAAACATCATAATGTCAACATAATTACGAATATATTTTATTATATCCAAATAATAATTCGTAATTATATCAGATTAATAATATTTCACAATAAAAAATAGCTTATTTTTCAATAAGCTATTTTTCACCTAGTTTTTATGTCTTACTCTAAGGACAATATTCATTTTATCAGCCAGTTTTTGCGCTTCTTCAATTTCATCATTATTAATTTCATCAACTACAGAAAAGTTTACTTCTTCAATATACTCTTTGCAATCCTTAGCAAAGTTCAATAATGCATCAAAGGATTTTTCTCCAAATTTAGGCTTTGTTACTTCATTGTATCTTATTTTATTAGGTGCATTTAAACTAATAGACACAGAATCTATTTTGTCTTTTAGCAAAATGGCTGTTTTTTTATTGTGAATCAAGTCAGATAAACCATTAGTATTGATCCTTATTTTTAAATCAGATATACTTCTGATATATTTTGCAATTTCTATAACTTCATTTATTCTTACTAATGGCTCACCATATCCACAAAAGACTATTTCATCATAATTTTCTAAATTAAATTTTTTAAATTCATTTTTTACTTCTTCTACTGTAGGTTCATGGTCTAGCCATAAACTATCACTGTTTCCCACATGATCTGTTTCTTTTCTTATACAAAAAACACAAGAACATGGACACTTATTTGTTATATTAACATAAAGACTTTCTTTGTAATCATATAAAATTGTCATTTTCAATTCCCCCATTTGTATGCTTATTTTACCATTTCTTTTATTTTTAATTTATCAAATACTAAACCTATAACTACAAATACTATAAAACTTCCTAAAGGTTGAACAAGACCTACCAATGATAAAACAAAAGCACTAACAAAACTTCCATACATTATTCCTTCTGCTATCATATATAAAACTGTCCCAACTATTCCTGCTATTATTGCTGCAAATATATTTCTTGTATTAATAATTTTTTTACTTCTATTTGTAAAAAATAAAACAAGTATTGGTTTTATTATTATTGTTGCTAAAGCCCAGTTTGCAGATCCTGTAAGTATATCTGCCATACCAGCTCCTATTGCTGCTGCACAAGCTGCATAAGGTGTAGGAAGAAGTACTGCTGCCAAATATATAAAAGCATCACCTACATGAACAAAACCACCATTACCCCCTACTGGTACATGAAGAAAATAAGCTATTGTAATACATATAATACCTGCAAATAAGGCTGCAGATACCAATGTTCTAGTTTTCGATGATACATTTGTTTTTTGCTGTTTTATATTTTCCATTATCTCTCCTCCAAATTCTATACTCTATCAAGATAATTATAATACACTTTTGCATATTTATTATAACTATGTACATTATTCCAACATTGTATTAGTACAATTACTTATGAATAATAAAAAGGAACCTTAAAAGGTTCCTTTTTATTATTTTTTCATTTCATCTTTTATGTCGTCAGCTTTATCAGTAACGTCAGACATCATACCAACCATATCATCTTTAAGATCCATAGTAGTATGTTTTACTGCATTAGTAAACTTCCCAGCTGCATGACCTATACTACTAACAGTATTTTTCATTCCATCTCCTACTTTATCTAAACCTTTCTTCAAATCATCTTTCATATTTCCCATATCATTTTTTAGATTCATATTCATACCTCCTATTTATTTCTTAGATATATTTTTCCTTAATTTATGAAAATTATTTATCTAAAAATAAATAGTAAATAAAACAGAATTTTTTTTACTTTCCATTTTGTAATAAAGGTTATGACTTTTTAGTATTTTGCTTACTATATAAAGACCTAACCCACTACCACCTGTTTTTCTATTCCTAGATTTTTCCACTCTATAGAAAGGATTAAAGACTTCACTTAGATACTTCTGTTCAATTGTAACTCCTGTATTTTCTATTTCTAAAACTACTGTTTTACTTGCTTTTGATTTAAATGCTTTCACAATTATTTTTTCGTTTTTAGGAGAATACTTAATCGCATTATTTATTAAATTATTTAAGACTTTTATGATTTTTTCTTTGTCAGCTTTTATAAATAATTTATCTTCTACCTTGTATACGAGATTTAAATTTTTATTTTCAATTAAATAGCTTTGCCTATTTACTAATTGTCTTAACATCTCACTTAAGTTAATAACCTCTATTTTTAAATCTTTTTCTTGCAGTTCATTTTTTGATATTTCCATCATTTCATCTACTAACACTTTTAGTTCTTGGGTAGATTCATATGATTTTTGTAAGTAGGTATCTCGATCTTTATATTTGCCTACATTATATATCATTCCCTCTAATTGACCACTTATTATTGTTATTGGCGTTTTCAATTCGTGAGAAATAGTTGCAATAAACTCTTTTCTTTTTTGCTCTTCTTCTCTTTCTTTATTAATAATTTCTATTAATGGTTTTGTTATTGTCTTAGAGTAAATATAAGCTCCAAGTAAGGCTATGAAAAAAGCTGAAAATATTATAAATGGCAAAATATTTCTAAGTACTGTATTTGCCTCATCTATTGGTTGAAGAGGCATTGCAATTTCTAGATGATACAAATCAGGACTTTCTTTTATTTTTATAGTTGCCCTTATTGTATATTCCTTTATCTGATTAGACATGGGAATATCTCCAGCATACTTATTAGTAATGTGTTGTTCATTCTTACCAAAAATAATAAATCCTTTATCATCTGTTAATATCATTGCAACATTTTGTTTTTTACCTAAAAAATAAAGTCTCTGTTGTAATTCTTCCAAGTCATAAAACTTAGAATCTTCCACAATGGAATTTACACTATTTTTTAATAGTTCAATTTTATATTGGTGATAATATGCTGGCATAAAAAAATATAAAGTTAAATAAACTATAAATGCTAAGAATAGAAGTAGCCCTGAGGTAATAGTAAATAACTTATATTTTATATTTAAGCTATTCCAAAGCTTCAATATCTTTTTCAAGAGTATATCCTATTCCTTTTACAGTTTTAATATATGGTAGGCTTATTTTTTTTCTAAGATTTTTTATATGAGCATCTACTATTCTTGTATCACCATAATAATCATATCCCCAAATACTATCCAATAAACTTTCTCTTGTTATTACTTGAGGATATTTTTCTATTAACGTTTTTAAAATATTAAATTCTTTTAAAGTTAACTCTATATTATTATCATCTAATTGTACTGAGTAAGTATTTAAATCTAACTTTATTTTTTCGAAGGTTAAGAAATCATTACTTAGATTACTTTTACCACGTCTTAAAACTGCTTTTACCCTCTGAATTAAAACATTAAATGAAAAGGGCTTTGTTATATAATCATCACATTCTAACTCAAATCCCTTCAGTTGATTACTTTCTTCATTCATTGCAGTTAGAAATATTATTGGTACATTAGAACTTTTTCTAATCATTTTACATACAGAATAACCATCTAAATTTGGCATCATTATATCTAACAATACTAAATCATATTCTTTTTTTTTAAATAATTGTATTCCTTCTATACCATCACTGGCATAATCAACATCATATCCCTCTGCTTTTAAAAACTCCACTATTAATTCTTGTATATTCACATCATCTTCCATAACCAAAATAGATGTATTCATTTAATCACTCCTATAATTTTATATACCTTAAATACCTATTATTTTATTTTTCATTAAAAAAATATAAATATTTTACTTATATATTATAATACAGATGTGAATTTATGGTGAAATTTTTATACATTCAATGCATTTAATTTAAATATTATTTCCTACTAGGTATTCATTGTATTGATTGATAAGATTATAGAAAAACTCTATTCCTATTTTTAAATCTTCAAAAGTCATAAATTCATTTATTCCATGAATAACCTTTCGGTCTTCACTATTACATCTAAAAGGACCAAATTTATATATATGATCACTTAAATCATCGAAGTGTTTAGAATCTGTTCCACCTACCATAATAAATGGAACAACTTCAGAAACATTTTCGTATGCTAACTTAATACTTTTACTTACTAAATCAAACTTATCATCAATTTTAGATAACTTAGAAGGATTTTTAGTAATTAGTGCTTCCAATTGAAACTCTTCTCCAATAACATTTTTAATATGAGCTAATAAGTCATCTAAGGTATCCCCTGGCAATATCCTAAAATTAACTATTATATAAGCACTATTTGGTAAAATATTAGTAGCTTCAGCTCCCTTTGCCATCGTAAGAGCCGTTGTAGTTCTTGCTAATGCATTTGATTCAGGTGATTTAGATAAAATGCTTTTTAATATGGGCGAAAATACTTTATTATTATTTAAGGCAACTTTGCTAATACCATTTGTATATTTACTAAGTCTAGCTAACATTTCACTTAAAGGTTCTGTGATTTTAAGTGGCATTTGGTTTTGTTCTAATTTACGAGCTGCTTCACATATTTTTCCAAGTGCAGTACTCTGTGGTGGCATGGATGAATGTCCCCCTTGTGCATTATAAGAAATTTTTATATCTGCATATCCTTTTTCACAAGTGCCTACTAGAGCAATTTCTTCTTTTAGACCCAATATACCATCTGATATCATTCCACCTTCATCAATTATCATAGCAAATTTTATGTTTTTTTCTTTCAAGTAGTCTGCAACATATTTTGCACCATTTCTCCCCCCTACTTCTTCATCAAATCCGAGTGATAAGTATATATCAAAATCAAGTTGCTTATTTTCATTTAATATATATTCTGTTCCTTCAAACATAGCAATTAGTTGACTTTTCATATCTTTAGCACCACGACCCCAAACTATATCATTTTCTACTATTCCAGCGAAAGGTTCATGTTTCCATTTATCTAATGTATCTTTTGCTGCAGGAACCACATCCATATGAGCCATGAATAATATTGGTAGTTTTTCAGATTTTTCCCCTTTAATTCTATATAAAAATGCGCCTTCATGTATTGTTTCTATATGTGCTTTTTCATGTATTTTAGGGTAAAATTCTTCCAAATATTTTTTAATTTGAAAAAAAGGCTGAAAATCAATTTTAGAAAAATCTTCATTTGACAATGATTCAATTTTGATTAGCTTACTCAAATTAATCGCAGCTTTCTCAATATTTATTTCCATATAAAACCCTCCAATTAGTATTATTTTTTAATTTAAAAATCATTGCTTTATTTTTCCATACATTTATTTTAATTATACATCCAAAAATAATTAACAGACATTAATTATTCAAATATTTTAAATTTTCTTAAATCTTTTACCGACGACTCTAGATGGGAATTTATTTTAATTTTGCTTCTAATATTTAAATATCTGTATAATCTTTGCAAAATCTTATATTATAATAATAAAAAGTTGTGGAGGTATAAAATTGAGATACGTAATTGTTAGCGTTGTAAAGGGAGAGGCCGGAAATTTTAATAATAAATTAAGAAAAGAAGTATATGAAATATTTAAAGCAAAATCTTCGAAATTGCCAGCTCATTTTACTATCAAGTCTCCTTTTGAAGAAGAAGATATTAAGTCTCTTGAAGAAGTATTAGAAACTTTTGTAAAAAATAACAAGAAAGCTAATTACATTTTAAATGGGTATGATCATTTTGATGACAGAGTAATTTTTATGAAAGTAAATATGAGTGATGAGGCTAAAAAATTACATGATAAATTAATTGATGAACTAAGCAAAATTAATTATATTAACTTCACTGAAAAAGATGGAAAAAATAAGATTTTTCATGTAACTGTAAGTTCTAAAAAAATCCAAAAGATATATAAGGATTTGTGGAACTATGTAAATCAATTTCCTTTTAAATTCCATTGTGAATTTGATAATATTTGCATATATATGTGGGAAGATAATACTTGGAAACTACATAAAGAATACTTTTTTTAATATAAAAATGTATCTGTTATACATATTCTTATAAAATATAATTATTATTATTTATTTATGATTTTCTTTTATGAATTACGTTAATACTAATAATGATGTAATAATTTGACTTTAATTTATTTTACTTTTTTACTGTGGTATGATATACTATAAAAGTTATTTTTTAGAAAGGAAAATTAAATAAATGACAACAAAACATAAAATTATCAATATAGCTGTTATTGCCCACGTTGATGCTGGAAAATCAACTTTAGTTGATGCTTTCTTATCTCAAAGTGGTGTATTTAGAGCCAACGAAGTAGTTAAAGACTGTGTAATGGATAGTAATGACCTTGAAGCAGAGAGAGGTATAACAATATATTCTAAAAACTGTTCTATAAACTATAAAGATTATAAAATCAATATTGTAGATACACCAGGTCATAGTGACTTCTCTTCTGAGGTTGAACGTGTTATTAAAACTGTTGATACTGTTGTATTACTAGTTGATGCATCTGAAGGACCAATGCCTCAAACTAGATTCGTGTTACAAAAATCTTTAGAATTAGGTTTAAGACCAATACTATTTATAAACAAAATAGATAAGTCAGATCAAAGAGCTGAAGAAGTTGTTGATGAAGTATTCGATTTATTCGTAGACTTAAATGCAACTGATGAACAATGTGAATTCCCTATCATATATGGTATAGCTAAACAAGGTATAGCTAAGAGAGAAATGGATGATGATTCTACAGATTTATCTCCTTTATTCGAAACTGTAGTTGAACATGCTTCAGCTTACCCAAATTATGATGATAAACACCTTCAATTACAAATATCTGCACTTGCATATGATAACTTTGTAGGAAGACTTGGAATCGGTAGAGTTTACAAAGGAACTGTAAAAAGCGGAGAGCAAGTTTCAGTATGTAAAGCAGGAGAAGTTGTAACTAGAGGAAAAATCTCTAAACTTTCTGTTTATGAGGGATTAAAGCAAGTTGACGTTGATGAAGCTCACTCAGGAGACATCGTAGTAATAGCAGGTATACCTGATATATCTATAGGTGAAACAATTTGTGAAGTTGGTCATCACTTACCAATGGAAATGATACATATAGAAGAGCCTACTCTTTCTATGAACTTCTTAGTTAATGATTCTCCATTTGCTGGTAAAAGCGGTAAATTTGTTACTACAAGACACTTAAAAGATAGATTAGACAAAGAATTAGAAGTTAACGTTGGTTTAAAAGTTGAACCTATGGATACAACTGACGGATATAGAGTATCTGGTAGAGGTGAACTTCACTTATCTATACTACTTGAAAACATGAGACGTGAAGGTTATGAAATAGGTGTTTCTAAACCAGAAGTTTTAATGCACAGAGATGAAAACGGAAAATTACAAGAACCAATTGAAAAAGTTATAATAAACTGTCCAGAAGTTTACTCTGGTACTGTTATAAACAAAATGAACTTAAGAAAAGGTATGATGGAAGCTATGTCTATAGAAGGAGATTTCGTTAAAATAGAATTCTCTTGTCCTACTCGTGGACTTTTAGGATATAGATCTGAATTTATAAATGATACTCGTGGTGAAGGTAATATGGTTCGTTCATTTGCTAGATACGAGGATTACAAAGGTGAAATACCATCAAGAGCTAATGGTGTGTTAATATCTCAAACTAACGGTTCTACTATGGCTTACGGATTAGCTGCCTTAAGTGAAAGAGCTACTATGTTCGTAGATCCAGGTGTAGATGTATATGAAGGTATGATAATAGGTATGAACTCTAGAAAAGATGATATGATAGTTAACCCAACTAAAAATAAAAAGTTAACTAACGTTCGTGCTTCTGGTTCAGATGATGCCATAAAGTTAAATGCTGCAAGAACATTTACTCTTGAAGAAGCATTAGAGTTTATAGATGATGATGAATTAGTTGAAGTAACTCCAGATTCTATAAGACTTAGAAAGAAATATTTAAATGAGCATGAAAGACTTCAATACAATAAAAGAAGAAGATCTTCAGGACAATAGTAAATAAAAAAACAGAGATTATATTAAATCTCTGTTTTTTATTTTTACTATGAAAAATTCGCTTCGCTTAAGCCACTGCGTGGGCGCTACACTTCATGTCGCCAACGAGATGCCTTTGAGCAACGTGTTGGCGAATCATTTCGCTATCGCTTCAGGCAACGACCTTGCTCAAAAACACATTTTTTACTCTAATATTAAATACTCTAAAAATTAATACTACTCTTTACATTGATTAAAAAAATCTTCTTCAGTTTTTGCCATAACATAAACTCCATTAATTTTGCCAAAAAAGTATGATTTTTCTTTTCTACAGGCACTTACACAACCTATTTTCACATTCTCTTCACCTATTATTTTTTTTAATTTATAAACATCAATATTTGAACAAAAAGGGCATACTCTTACTAACTTACTCACTTTTATTCTCCTTACATTATATATATTGTATAACATTAATACCCTTGTATCTGATTTCAAAACTTTTTAATTTAATTATTTGTTATTTAAATAAGTAACACACATTTTAATATATAAAACTAAAAAAAGATTGATTAAAAATCAATCTTTTTACATATATTTAAATAGATAAAACTATTTTATTCTTTTGTGCTCAGAGTTATTCTTCTATTAAACTTGACTCTGATAAGTATGATAAAAATGATAATCCAAGCATTATGATTACTAATACTGTAGTTATAAGTACAATTGCCATATTAATTCCTCCTTTTTTAATATTATAATACCCCAATATGAATAATTTATGAATTTAATAGGAATTCTAATTGTTTTTATATTAAAATACTAATTGATTTCTTTTAAAGATAATAATATAATATCATATTTATGCTTTATAAACAGTTAAGACTTTGTAACATTCTAGTCTAAATAGTATTATTTTCCATATTTTTATAATTTTTCTTGACATACTTAAATACATTAGTTAAAATTTATAATAATTTAATATAAATATGCTGTGATTAGGAAGAGTAAATTTAAATCGATTACCAGAGAGGGAAATTCATGGGCTGTAAGATTTCCTTAATTAGAAATATTGAAAACTACCTAGGAGCTTCATTCTGAAGTTATCTTTTGATTTTAGTAAGAATAGACGGTTTACATACGTTATATGTAACAAGTGGATTTTTTAATCAATTTGGGTGGAACCACGGGAGTATACTCTCGTCCCTTTTTTAGGGACGAGAGTTTTTTTATTACAAAAAACATAATTTTATGAGGGGGTACAAATATGCACTTTGTAAGTACAAGAGGATGTAGAGAAAAAATAAAGGGATCAAAAGCTATAGTAAATGGACTTTGCTGTGATGGTGGATTATATGTACCAACAGAGTTTCCTAACTTAAAAGATAAACTTAATAAATTTATTAAGCTTACCTATAAGGAACTATGCTTGGAAATTTTAAAATTATTTTTAGATGATTTTACGGAGGAAGAATTAAAGTCATGTATTGATAAGGCTTATAATGATAAATTTGACACAAAATTAATTGCACCGACTAAAAAAATTAATAATTGTTACTTTCTAGAGTTGTATCATGGACCAACATGTGCCTTTAAAGATATGGCCTTAACATTAATGCCACATCTTCTACAAATGTCACTTAAAAAAAATAATATTAAAGAAGAAGTAGTTATTTTAACTGCAACATCAGGTGATACAGGTAAGGCAGCTTTAGAGGGGTTTAAAAACTTGGATCAAATTAAAATAATTGTTTTTTTCCCAGAAGATGGCGTAAGTAATATTCAAAAACTTCAAATGAGAACTCAAGAAGGTAATAATACTTATGTTGTTTCAATAAACGGAAATTTTGATGATGCTCAATCTGAAGTTAAAAATATATTTAGCAATGACCAATTTAATAAATTGTTATTGAAAAATAATTATATACTATCTTCTGCCAACTCTATAAATATTGGTAGATTATTACCTCAGGTTGTATATTATTTTTATTCTTACTTAAATTTATGTAAAAATAATCACATTAATCTAGGTGATAAAATTAATTTCGTAGTACCTACAGGAAATTTTGGTAATATATTAGCAGCATATTACGCTAAACTTATGGGATTACCAGTCAATAAACTTATTTGTGCTTCTAATGAAAATAATGTACTTTATGATTTTTTTGATACTGGTAAATACGATAAAAATAGAGTTTTTCATTTAACAACGTCTCCATCTATGGATATATTAATATCCAGCAATTTAGAAAGATTATTATTTGAAGTTGCTAACCGAGATTATAATAAAGTTAATTCCCTAATGAATGACTTGAAAAACAAAGGATTTTATGAAATAGACCATAATATGAAATTAAGCTTAAATACGTTTTACGGAGAGTATGCTACACAGTCCCAGGTAAAAGATAATATTTGTAAAGTTTTCAAAGAAAACAATTATTTAATAGATACACATACATGTGTAGCCTATACTGCCTACGAAAAATACAAAAAAAATGATTTTGAAAATGTAGCTACTGTCATAGTTTCTACTGCAAGTCCTTATAAGTTTAGCAAAGATGTATTAACTTCTTTAGATAAAAATGTTGAAAATCTAGACGAATTTCTTATTTTAGAAAATCTTAGTTTAGAAACTAATACAAATATTCCATTGCCAATAAAAAATTTAAGAACTGCTAAAATTTTACACAATAGAAATTGTGATATATCTGAATTGAAAAAAGAAATTGAAAATATTTTAAAGGTGTAGGTGATAATATGTTAGAAGTAATTGTTCCAGCTACTAGTGCAAATATTGGGCCAGGATACGATTGTCTTGGGGTAGCTTTAAGTTTATATAATAAATTTTATTTCGAAGAAATAGACGAAGGTATTATAATTGAAGAAAAAGAAAAAGAATATATTAATAAAGATAATTTGGTATACAAGTCAATGCAGTATTTTTTTGAAAAAGTAAAACCTAATATTGTTCCGAGAGGTATTAAAATTAAAATTGTAGACGAAATACCTATATGTAGAGGCCTAGGAAGTAGTGCCACATGTATTGTAGCAGGTCTTATGGGTGCCAATCACCTTAGTAAGTCAAATTTAAGTAAAGAAGAAATATTAAAGCTAGCAACAGAAATCGAAGGTCATCCTGATAATGTTGCCCCTGCTATATATGGAAATATGATTGTATCATTTATGGAAAGTGAAAAAATATACTATGATACTATTAACGTTCCTAAACACTTACGATTTTGCGCTCTTATACCAGATTTTAAGCTTTCAACAGAAAAAGCTAGGTCTGTACTTCCAAAAGTAATAGAACACAGTGATGGTGTTTTCAATGTATCAAGGGCCACTCTTTTAGTTACAGCATTTATGAATAATAATTTAGAATTACTAAAAGTAGCATGCAATGATAAATTTCATCAAGAATATAGAAGTCCTCTAATAAACGGCTACGACAAAATTGTAAGTCATTCAAATAAGCTAAATTGCTTGGGTACTTTTTTAAGTGGTGCAGGTCCCACTATAATGTGTCTAACTTCTGATGATAATAAGAATTTTTTACCTCATATTAAATCATATTTAGAAACTTTAGAAAATAAATGGCAAGTTAAAGATTTGCATTGTGATTTTCAAGGTGTAATAGTAAATATAGTTGAATAATTCATTTTAGTATGTAGTTTAAAGGCCTACACATTTTTGTGTATACCTTTATTAATTAAAAGATATAATTTTTTAAGATTATATCTTTTTTCTATTTAATCAAATTTATTTTGTCAAATATTAAATTTTTATAAAAAGGATTTTATATTTTTTTTAAAAGGTTTATAATATAATATAGTTCTATTATATTTAATTGTATTTTTTTCAAGTATTGATTTATTTCAAAAAAATTATTACTATATAATATAGAGTTTAATAATAAAGGAGAGTGATGAAAAATGGACAGTATTCCGATACTCTTGTTTCGGACTGTAAAACTTTTTAATCACTTAATAATATCTATTTATGACTAATACCCTTTTTATATATTGGTCTTTTAATAGATATCATTAAGTGCCAATATATAAAACTGAATAAAGGATGTGTTGCCATGATAAGATATTACAAAACAATTGAGACCAAACTAGAAAAACTTAACGACTTTGAAGAAGGTTGTTGGATAAATCTTGTTGAACCAAGTCATGAAGAAATAAGATATATTTCAGATAGATTTGATATAGATATTGATAGTATAAATGCGGCTCTTGATGAAGAGGAACGTTCAAGAATCGATGTGGAGGATAATCATACATTAATATTGATTGATATTCCCATAGATGAGTCTGACTCTGATTCTGCTCACTACTCTACTATTCCTCTTGGGATAATACTAACAGGTAATTCAATAATTACTGTATGCACTGCTCAGAGTAAAATTTTAAATGACTTTATTGCTGGTCATATAAAAGAATTCTATACTTATAAAAAACCACGTTTTATACTTCAAATTTTGCACAAAAACGCTACTTATTATCTATTATATCTTAGAAGAATTAACAGGATGACAATAACAATAGAACGTGAAATACACAGATCTATGAAAAATAAAGAACTTGTTCAATTATTAGAACTAGAAAAATCTTTAGTATACTTTTCAACATCATTAAAAGCAATCGAACTAGTTTTGAACAAGATGCTTCGTACTTCTACAATAAAAAAGTATTCTGAGGATGAGGATTTATTGGAAGATGTTATTATAGAAAATAGACAGGCCCTTGAAATGGCATCTATTTATGGAGATATTCTTAGTAGAATCATGGATGCTTTTAGTGCTATCGTTAATAATAATCAAAATAATGTAATGCAACTACTAACTGTTGTAACTCTAATTTTATCAATACCTACAATGATTTCAGGATATTTTGGTATGAATGTGGAGGATCTTCCATTTTCAGAGGATCCAAATGGGTTTTGGATCATATTGTTTTTATCAGCAATTATTTGTTTAATATTATCAATACTATTATCAAAAAACAAACTACTATAAACATGCTTTTAATATTGAATTTTAACTTAAATATATAAAAGCATAAAATAATTTATTACTAATACAAAAAGGTGCTTATATAAATTTTTATTTAAGCACCTTTTATTTTTAATATTCTATTTTCATTTCATATTCAATATCTTCAAATTCATTTTCTAGATTCTCATTTACTTCTAAAATATACTGAGGTATATATTCTTCTTCCTCTTCCTCTAAAACCTCTTCGAAGGCTGCAACTAGTCTTTTATTTTTGTCTACATCCAGCTCTAAAAGGTCATTATAAATTTTTTCACTATTTCCATGATCACTTTCACTTAACTCTTTAAATATACTTTTACTTTTTTCATAATATAAATAAGCTAACATATATTCACAGTTTTTATCTTCTCTTTTTAAACCTTCCATAAAGTATTTTTCGCTTTCATCAATTTCTCCTAGTTTAAGAGAGAGCTGACCTAAATTATAAATTGATTCAACACATTCCTGTTCTTTAGACTTTTCATACCAATATTTGGCATTTATGTAATCATTGTAATAATTTTCATAGATTAAACCTAGCATATGTTGAGAATATTTATTATTTTCATTTGCACTTATATCGAACATATTCTTAGCTTCTTCATAATTTCCTTCATTATAATATATTCTTCCTAAATGAGTATGGCTGTTTAAGTGATTATTTTCAACAGCAAAAACAAAATATTTTTTAGCTTCTTCATAGTCTTCTAACTCCTCATATATTAATCCTAGAGAATAAGCCGAATAAATATCATTATTTTCAAATGCTTTTTTATACCATACTATAGCTTCATCCACATTATCAATTCTTCTGAAAATATCTCCCAGTTTTATTTGACAAGATATAAGTGTAGAATTTCGTTGATAGTAAGAAATAGCTTTTTCAATATCTCCAATTTGATCATACAAATCACCAATATTTTCTATAGCTATTTTACATCCATCTACTATTGCCTCATCATAGTTTTTTATAGCTTTATCATAGTTTTTCTCTTCAAAATATAGTCCAGCCAAATTATTTTTAGCCTCTACCATGTTATTAGAAGCCAAATCATAATACATCTTAGCTCTTTCTATTTCATTTTCTCTATTACATAAGTTAGCTAATCTAAATTTACATAAAGGATTATCATGTTCAATACCTTTTTCGTAGTATTCAATTGCATTGTCTCTTTTGTCTTGTCTATCATATAAGTATCCTAACCTATATTGTGATTTGGGAAATTCACTTTTGCAGCTTTTCAGATAATACCTTTCGCATTCGCTTTCGTCCTTATTAATTTCCATTATTAAGCCCATATTATAACATCCCTTTGCATGAGCTGAACGATATAATTGTTTATACATAGAAATGGCATTCTTTTCATTGTCATTTTTTCTATGTAAAACAGCTAAATTATATTTACAATCATCAGAAAGTAACACTGACCCTTTCTTAAAGTATTCTATAGCTTCTTCTTCTTTTTCCAAACTAAGATATAAAATACCTAAATTGAAGCATGCACTACCTAAATTATCATCTACTGCAATTTTTAACCATTTCTCACTTCTTGAATAATCCCCTAATTTATAGTGTACTACGCCTAAATTATTTTGTGCCTTTACATTTCCTTCCATTGCGACTTTTTCATACCAATATAGCGCATATTCATATCCTTCTAAGTCGTAATACATGTTACCTAAATCATAAGCAGCAGCTTCATGACCATTCTTAAATGCCATAGAAAACCATCTTTCTGCTTCATGGTATTGCTTTTTGTTTAAAAATATTTTCCCTAATGAATATTGTGATTTTACATTGCCTTCCTCTGCTGAAACTTTATATGATTCAATTGCTTCATCTACTTTTCCCATCTTTTCTAAGATAACAGCCTTTTTATGTGCCAACACAGATTCTTTAGGTAAGTCTTTAATTTTTCCAAAAGAAAATTTTGAACTCTTCATCTTTTAACTCCTATTTATCTTAATATAATAATTCCAATAATAGATATTATATTACATTGTGTATACTTCATGAATAATTTTTCCAAATTGTAATAAAGATGTAATTTTATGTTTGCATTATCCATCTATTATATTATTTTTATAATTAGTTTTATTATGCAAGAAATGAAAAACTTGATTAATTAGTAAAAAAAATATATTATATATACATTGACAATATAATATTCTATATTACAGGAGGAATACACATGGATTTAAATTTATTATTAAAAATTTGTCTTTTAGTAGTTGTCATAGGAGTTGGGTTTAAACTATTAAAAGTTTTCACATCTATAATTTTTAAAGTAGCATTATTTATTTTAGTATGTTTATTGGTTTTTAAATTTTTCAACCTATTTTAACTATAAAACCTCTTAAAACTTATTTTATAAATTAAGTCTTAAGAGGTTGATTTAAATAGCTATTATTACATTTCATTAACATTATTTTCATAAATAACTTTGCCAATTATTTTTTCTTCATCTTCAATAAATTTTCCCACTTTAGAATTTATTGCTTTAATAAACATATTTATAAAGTTTAATAAAACGAAGAAAACTACATAAGTGGCAATAAATATTTCCACATTACCTAAAACACTAAATACATGTCCTAAACTTGCATGTCCTGTTGATAGGAAGAAGGTTGATAATTTATATGCTGCTAAAGTTGCAATTGCTAAAGGGAATGTAAACGCTGCATATGAAGGTTTAAAGCCATCTTTAAATAGTTTAACAATATATCCATAAACAACACCTAAAAGTATTAACCCTGTTACAATTAACCATATTAACATATACATATTTGGATGCGGCTCTATTGCTAATATACCAACTATACCTAATGGTGCTGGCGAACAAATAATCCCAACAGTAGGAAGTTTTTTCTCATCTAGTATTTCACTTTTAAATACAATATATAAAACTACTGGCAATAGTATTGTATAGAAAGTAAATCCAAACATTAACATAAAGTGAGCTATAGAAGGTATTATTCCACCCATTCCAACACTGGCAACACTTCCTGTTATCATACCTGTATATATAATAAAACATGTAGGCATTACATTGCTAAAGTTTCTTTCTTTAATTCTTATTATTGTATAGTAAATTGCTATACAGTAATGATATATAGCGGCCCCTAACCATAAGGCAGAACAAAGCTTTGGTGCACTAGTATAGAAATATGCTGATACTAACCAAGTTACCATACCAAATGTAGGATAAAATGTTCCCATCACTGGGTCTCTAAGTTCTTTTAACATTATTTTAGGAAATTTAATAAACCTAATTAACATTAAACACAGCATTATCACTGCTAATATTATTGATAATGGTTTTAAATAATTTATATCCTTTATTAACCAACAGTTACTTAGTGTTATAAATGCTAAACAAGTACCACTAATTCCTTTGTGTAAATTCTCTAATTTGTTTAAGTATTGTTTCATTTTGTCACCTCTGTATATATTTTATTTAAAATACATATACTTGCCGGCCTTGAGTATGTAAATTATTATACCACCATTATTTTAAAAATAAATAGCATTTTGGAATTTTATGTATTTGACTTTTTCATGGTAATCATAAAAAATATTTATGATAATATTTTCATAAACTACTTCATTATTCATTTTATTAACGGCCATAATTATAACTTCCTTTTTCACAGTTAATTACTAAGCCATTTCCTGTTGATTTAAATAAAATATTACCGCATTCATCATTTCTATGAACTTCTATATTTTCTTTTTTTAAAGTTTGCATAGTTTCTTTGTTAGGGTGGCCATATTTATTGTTTTTTCCAACAGTTATTACTGCATATTTAGGATTAATTTTCTTTATAAAATTCATGTCAGAACTAGTATTAGAACCATGATGACCTATTTTAATTAAATCAACTTCTTTTGCATCTATAATCCTTTCAATATCTGCGCCAGCATCCCCCATAAGTAATATTTTGTCATTTCCATTTGTATATTCTAAAACTATTGAATTGTCATTAACATCATTTAAATCTGCTGCTGATAATACCTTAAACTCTGATGTTCCTAAATAAAACTTCGCACCCAATAAAGGCACGCTAGGATATAAATTTTTACTAGACATTGCATTAATAAAGTCCGAATAAGTTTTTGTATTAGCATCACCATTGCTTACATAAACAGTTTCTACAGGTATTGAATTAATTACAGCATCTAATCCTCCTATATGATCAGCATCTGGATGTGTAGCTACAACATATTTTAGTTTTTTAACACCTATATCTTTCAAATAGTTAACAACAGTTTTTTCATCATCATTGTCTCCTCCATCAATAAGGGCTGCTTCTCCTCCTTGTCTAATAAGTATGGAATCTGAATTTCCCGTATTTATAAAATGTAGTTGAGCTTCATAAACATTAGATATTGAATCTTTGCTTTTTTCTTTACTTGATTTTATTTCTTTTTTATTTGTACTTAAGGAAATTCTACTCATTGTCTCTGGTAACAACTGTGACTGCGCTATTGTTTCCTTTAAGACAGGTGTTGAAGTTATGAAAACACACAAAATTATTAAATAGCACATTAAAGTACGTAAAAATATTTTTCTTTTATTTTTATTTTTTATTTTTTTGATAAAAACTTTAAAATTACAAACTAAGGATGGTGTCATCAAAAGAAGTAAATAAAGTGATATATCACTTATATCTTTGGATGTTCCTAAAATAAAAAGCAATGTAATTAAAATATAATATATACTAGCTTTCTTTTTTTTCTTAGAATTATTGCTCCTAAACCCTGCAATATACTTTTTCATATTATTTCTCCCCTTAAATTTTATACTTAAGTATGATTATAACTGAAAACTTTGAGTATTTATGTAAATTTTTGTAAATTTATTATGTTGAAATACCTCTTTAATCTTTTATATTTGTTCTTATTTTCAGAATAAAGTTAATATTACATATTATTTCAAAATATTAGTAAAATTCTATTTTACTTGTTATAATATACCTTATGGAGGGATATACATGAAAAATAATTTTAAAAATATGATTACGGAAGTTTTAGGTATGATTGTAGGATGTGTACTACTAAGTTGTGGTATAAACATATTCTTAGGTCCTCATACTATTGCACCAGGTGGCCTAAGCGGTCTATCTGTAGTTTTAAGTAAAGTTAGTGGTTTATCTGTATCGACAATAATGTTAATCTTAGGTGTACCACTAGTAGTTTTTTCAATTAAGATTTTAGGGAAAAGGGATTCATTAAAAACTTTATTTGGGATGTTACTACTATCTGGATGTTTAGAATTAACATCTTCATTTTCTCAAATTTCAGTAACAAACGATGTTTTATTATCAGCAATTACAGGAGCTATATTTAACGGTCTTGGACTTGGAATTATATTTAGTGTTGATGGTTCCACTGGTGGAACAGATTTAATAGCCTTAATGATTAACAAAGCAATACCAAGCATTCCAATATCAAAATGCCTAGTATTTCTAGACGGACTTGTTGTACTATCATCTGGTATAGTTAATAAAAACATAGAGACAGCTTTATATTCTGCAATTAGCTTATATGTTATAGTAAAAATGGTAGACTTTATTGTTGCAGGATTTAATTATTCTAAGAGCTTTATGATAATAACAAATGAAGAAGAAGCTCTAAAAAATGCTATTGTAAATGAGATGAATAGGGGTATAACAATTCTTGATGGAAAAGGTGGTTATACTGATAGTAATAAAAGTGTATTAATAGTTGTTGTAAATAAAAATCAAGAGATTCACCTAAAAAAATTAATTAAAAAAGTTGACAAAAACGCCTTTATTATAGTTAGTGATGTCCACGAAGTGTTTGGAGAAGGATTCTCACCTATAAGTGCATAAATTTATACAAATACAAGACTTGTAATTTCTTTACAATATATTATAATTATATTTACTTTATAAAAAGAGGTATAAATTAATGAGTATAAAAATAGCCGCAATATGTGATAGTGAATTAAGTGGGGAACTTCTTAAAGAAGCTGGAACTAAACTTGGAATAATTGTAAATTATGAAATACAAAGGGAAAAAGGTATAATAAATAAATTGCCTGACAATATTATACAAAATTCAAATATAATATTATTTGTAACTGAAAAAGAAGTGGAACAAATTGAAGAAATAGAAAGGTTCATAGATAGGGAGTACTATGAGGTGTTGCCTCAATTTGTTATAAAAAATCCTGATAATGTAATTTCGGAAATAACCTTAGACTTAAATTAAAAGAGAGAGAATAAATTCTCTCTCTTTTAATTTATTTTATTTAGGTCAATATACGCCTCAATTTGAGGAATATAAATCATACTCTCCTTTAAATGAGTATTACCAAATTCTTTTAACTCATTGCCATCTTTATCTTTAGTGATTTTATATTTTACAACTTCACTATTGTCATTTATTTCAGCATGAAAATACATTCCTTCATATTGTTTAAATTTAAAGTCAAAATTTTCTCTAGTGAGTTTAATACTAATATTACTCATATTTACCATCCTTATTAACCTATTCTAATATCTGTTAAAAACATTTCTAAAAGTTCAATACCATAAGAAGATAAAGGATAATTGCCTTCACAAATGCACCAATCATATAAAACTGCTCTTTCTTGCATAGCATAAATTTTAGCTAATTCCCAAAATGATTTATCATTTTTTATTTGATTTCTACTTTGACCTTCACTTATTATCTGTTGTAAAACTTTATAATATACTCTTTGCTGATCTAGTAAATGCCTTTTGCCTTTTTTAACAATTTGTGATGAATATAAAATAGACAATAATTCAACAGGTACACTTTCTTCTATAAAACGAAATAAATGCCTACTCGTTGCTATAAGCTTATCAAAGCTATTCATATCCTCATCTAATGTGTTCATTATTTTTGTGTATTCTTCGTCAAATATATCTGATAATGTATTCAATAAATCATCCTTTGCGCTAAAGTAATGATAGAAATTTCCTTTTGATATGCCACATTCATTTATTATTTGATCCACTGTTGTTGCTTCATATCCCTGTTCATAAAATAATTTCCATGCAACAGAAGATATTCTATTTTTTGTTGAGTTTAATTGATCCATTTACTTTCCCCTTTATAACTTATTACTAAAACATACATCCTTTTTCAAGTTCATTATAACATAAAGAAATGACCTATTTCTAGGTCATTTCAATATATCTATATTTTATCATTCCACAGTTTAACTCTTTTATCTATATCTGTTGCTGACAATATTCCTGAAACAAGAGCATACCCATCTGGGTTAAATGTTCTTAACTTGTGTACATTTTCCAAACTTATTCCTCCGATTAAAACAAATGGCAGATTAACTTCTTTTATTATTTCATTTAAAGTATTAAAAGAAACTTGCTTCGCATCTAGTTTTGTGTTTGTTGAAAACATAGAACCAATGCCCAAATAGTCAGCGCCATCCTTTTTAGCTTGTATAGCCTCTTCAACAGTCCTAGCTGACACTCCTATAATTTTATCTTCACCTATTAATCTTCTTACTGACACAGCGTCAATATCACTTTGACCAACATGAACTCCATCAGCATCAACTAGCAATGCTATATCTATTCTATCATTAATTATAAACGAAACATTATATTTTTTAGTAAGTTCTCTAAGTTTCCTTGCTTTTTTTAAAAACTCCTTACCATCAGCATCTTTTTCTCTAAGTTGCACCATAGTAACTCCAGCTTTAATAGCATCTTCTATGCATTTATAAAAATCTCGTCCTTTTAATAAATCTGAATCTGTTACTAAATATAATTTAAGTGATTTTTTTAATTTATTCTTATCAATCATAATAGTCTCCTTAACTTGCCTTATTTAGTGTAGTTATATTAGCCATTTTCATAATCTTTCCTATAGGAATTATTGTTATAACTACTGAACTTAAAAATGCTTCTATTCCTTCTCCTGTTAAATTGTATATTAAAGAATACACTAATGGACTCTGTCCAACAGGCGCATATTCATAAAAGTACACACACCCAGATATTACATGAACGGTAACTTTCAGCCCTACTGCTATTATACATCCTAAAAATATCTTACTTCTCTTTTGTGAACCACATATTCCACTTAAACCTAATAGTATTGTTGGTAGTATATAGTCTAATAAAAATTGAGCAGGGTGAACTATAAATAACTGTCCACCTATTAAAGTTATCAGACCTGACACTAAACCACAAGTCATACCTATTGTAGGTCCATATAAAACACCAACTAAAAGTATTGGTAATGATGCCAGTAAATTGAATCCTCCGCCTTGAGGATATTGAACAAATTGTATTTTTGATAAAACAAAATGAACACCTGCAAATAAAGCTATCATCACCATTGTTTTTGTATTTAGTTTAAAGTCCTTAAGCTTAAAAATATAATAAATTATAGGTATTAAACATAAACCTAGTATAAATGTATTTAACATTATTTTATCTCCTTATAAGCCATCTGCCAAAATTCCATTTCATATAAACTTCCCTTTATAAAAATCTCTTTTAGCTTTTCTTTTTTATTATCATCTATATTTACACAAAGTTCATTTGCCAAATCTATATTTTCCTTGGCACACATTCTATATTCTTCACAAGAATATGAGTCAATCCATGCAGCATAATAATTATTTTCTAAATTATCCTTATATATTTCTTTCATTTCTTTAGCTATATAATAATAACTCCAGGCACATGGAAGTACTGCTATTATTAAATCCTGAATATCTCCTGTTAATGCTACACTTTTCATAAAATTAGTATAGTTTTCATTTTCCAATTTAAGCTTATGTCTTTGAAGTGTTTTAATATCTTCACCTAGCTCTTTTAAATAAGCTATATGTGTCGCACTTTCATCTTCCATAATTCCATTTACACTATCTTTGAAAAACTTCATATGATTAACGTCATCGCTTTTTATAAGCCCCATGGCATAAACCTTTGCATAATCCAAAAGATATAAATAGTCTTGTACTAGATAATTTCTAAACTTTTCCTTATCTAAAATCCCTTTTCCCATTTCTACTATAAAAGGATGTTTTAAATATTCATCCCATATTTTCTTACTTTCATTAAATAAATAATCTGTTAATAACATAGTTTTTCCCCCTTTTGCTATAATGAGCAATTAAGTTGTGATATCTCAACTTTTCCATATTCATTGCAAGTATCTTCATTCAATACAAATATTTCATCAAATAGTTTTGTTTTAAAACTTCCTATTGATGGATTTTCTCTATTAGCTAATTCTCCACAAAGAGACATAACTAAAGTTCCCATTACAGCTGCGTCTATTTTGTCTTTTGTACATGGTAAGAAACTTCCTATTAAAGATGTGCTCATACACCCTGTACCTGTTATAAATTTAAGTTTTGGTGTTCCATTACTTATTTTATAAATTTTGTCTCCATCACTAACTACGTCAATTTTTCCTGATGCAACAACAACACACTCAAGTTTTTTGGCCACTTCTTTAACAATAAATGATGGGTCACTTCCATCATCAAAAGAATCTACACCTTTACCTTTAACATCTAGTCCACCTATAAACTGAATTTCAGATATATTTCCTCTTATTACATCAAATTTAACTTCATTTAATAATCTATTAGTTAAATCTGTTCTTGCCTTTGTAGCAAATACACCTACTGGGTCTAATATAACTGGTTTATTATACTTATTAGCAGTCTTTCCAGCTAATACATATAACTCCAATAACTCACTATTCATTGTTCCTATATTGATAACTACACTACTCGCAACTCTAACTATGTCATCAATTTCTTCATAAGAAAAACTCATTAGTGGACTTGCCCCTATAGCTAGTGTTGTATTAGCACAATCTGTTATAGTAACATTATTTGTGTAATGTAATACAAGTGGATTTATTTCCTTAACTTTTTTTAATAATTTGTACATAACATATCCCCCCTATATTTAATCAAATTTGTAAAAATGATGCACTGGTCCTACACCTTCACCTATATCAAAGCTATATCTAATAGCCTCTGTAATATATTCTTTGCTAAGTTTTACTGATTCTTTAATGTCATATCCTAAAGCTAAATGAGATGTAATGGCAGAAGATATAGTACAACCTGTTCCATGTGTATTTTTTCTATTTATTCTCTCACATTTGAAAACTTCAAAAGTATCTTCGCCCATTAACACATCTACACAGTCTCCATCTAAATGGCCACCCTTCATAAGTACAAATTTAGGTCCTAGTTCAAGAATTACTTTACCTGCTTTTTTCATATCTTCCACTGTTTCAATTTTTATATTACTTATTTCTTCAGCTTCTGGAACATTTGGTGTTACTATGTATGCTTTAGGTATAAGATATTTAATTAAATTATCTTTAGCTTCTGGTCTAAGTAGTGAATATCCACTTTTAGAAATCATAACTGGATCCACAACTAAATATTTACAGGTATAATTTTCCAATGACTCAACAATATCTTTAATTATCTCCGGAGAAGATACCATTCCTACTTTTATTGCTTTTGGTGCTATATCTTCACATACAGCTTTTATTTGTTCCTTAATTATTTTTGAACTAAGTTCTTCCACATAGAAAACCCCTTTTGTATTTTGAGCTGTAATTGCTGTAATCACACTCATACCATAGGTACCTAGAGCAGAAAACGTTTTTAAGTCAGCTTGTATTCCTGCTCCTCCAGATGAGTCTGATCCTGCAATTGTTAAAGTTGGTATTTTGTAATTTTTCATATCTTTACTCCCTTTATTTTATAAAAATCATATAATTTTTGAACATAAAAAAATGCTACACCCGTAGGCATAGCATAATATAAACAAATTCAAAACCCTTGTATGGTTATAAAATTCATAGTGCTTTCCTACGCTGGCATTATCCAGATCAGGTACAAGGGTTGGTATAAACCTCTCAGCCAATGGCGCCCCTAGCAATTTATTTACTTTCAACTTCATTATAATACTTTTGTAAAAATTGTCAACTTTTATTTATTATTCCAACTCTTATTTGAAATTTATCCTTAACTTCATCTATAAATAATTTCGGATTATTTATTATCCATAATTTTTTAGATCTACTTTGTTTTTTAATATAGTATTCTAATTTCATAGCTTGACTTTTATTATCACTTTCAAAGAATATTTCTAATCTATCAAAACCTTTTGCTTTAGTGTATTTAGAATTAATACCTAGCTTATGTTCTTCCATACGCCTTATTATATCTGTAGTATAACCTGTATATAAAGTATTGTTTTTGCATCTAATAATATATGTATAGCACATGAATATCCCCCAATAATTTTATACTTTTAATTATAACTTTAGTAAACAAAATTTTCAAATTAAAAAGAGTTATCAAAATTTGATAACTCTTAAATAAGTACTATTCAACTTTTATTGCATCTACTGGACAGCTTCCTTCTGCATCCTTAGCATCATCTTCAGATCCTGATGGAACAGCATCAACTATTACATGAGATAAACCATCATCACCCATTTCAAATACTTCTGGACATACAGATGGACAAACACCACATCCTATACATAAGTCTTTATCTACATATGCTTTCATATTTTACCTCCAAATATAAATTTCAATATCGTATATATTATTATCAGTTCATAATAAAATAATACATTAGACTATATATATTTTTAGTAGGTTTTATCTAAAACATAATTAATTATTGGTGTTATAGTATGCTTATTGGTTCTATCAATACTCATATATTTTTCTAAATTTATCATTTCAAAAGATTGATTTTTATTTATACTTTTTTTTAATTTTACTTTATCTATTCTACTTAAATCATTAAGATTAATACACCCTTGCAAGAAAAAGAATTTTATTTTTTTTTTAATTTCTTCATCCTCAAAATTGTATTCAACTACATCTTCTCTACTTTGCAAATTCATACTAACACAAAATAGAACTATGTTTTTATTTTTTATAATATTGTATTTTTCTTCTAAATAATCTCTTAAATATATTTTAGAATTATATATGGGGCTACCAAATATAATTGTTTTGTATTTTAACAAATCCCATCTTCCAACATCTGATATTTCATACAAGTCTGCATTTAGTTTTATAGCTAACCATCCAGCATATTTCATAGTACATCCATATTTAGTTTTATACACAATGGCTATTTTTTTATCATAAGGCACAATAATCCCTCCATATTTTTATATATTAAAAATATGGAGGGATTATGAGTTTTTTAATGAATTATAAAAACATTTTTTCTCCTAAAATTGAAAATGACTGTAATGCCAAATATGCTCTAATATCTAAAGAAGTTTGATTATTTTTAATTATTTCTTTTGCTTCTTCTTTTGAAACTAATACAGCTTCAATATCTTCATCATCTTCTAAATACTCACTACTTATCTCACCTTCACATATGCAATAAACAAAGGCTGCAGATTCATCTGTCATTCCTGGTGATAAATATACTTGATTACAACTAAGATCTTTTTTTATTTCAATTACATCTAAGCCTGTCTCTTCCTTTAATTCTCTTATTACAGCACTTTCAAAATTATCATCATTGCTATCTACAAGTCCTGCAGGCAACTCATAAATATGTTTATTTATTGGAACTCTAAATTCTTTTATTACAACTAACTTTTCACTTTCTTTGTGATATGCACATATTATTACTGCATCTACTTTATCTTTTTCATTTTTAAGGTAAATGCCTTCTAATACCTCTTTTTTCTTTCTTGATGCAACCGTCCAGTTTTTCTCTTTGTTATTTTTATTTAAATATTTAACATTGTATAAACTTATAAATTTTGTTTCTACTAATGATGTAATATTTTTTATTCTGCTCATATTTACCTCCTAATAAATCAAATTTTATTTACTTTCTTTTATCTTTTTATTTCAATAATATTCTTTTACTATTTTAATATTGTCATTTAATAATCTATTTATTTCTTTCTATTATTAACCTATTTAAATTATCAACATTTTGTACAGATAGTGGTAGCTCTAAGTTACTCTTTTCCATAAGTTCTTTATTTAATAAAATATCTTTTGTATACCCACTCTCCACTATTGTACCTTCTTTTAATACTATTGTTTTATTGCAAGTATCCAAAATCATATCTAAGTCATGACTTGCAATTATTTTTGTATATTCAAAGTTATTTAGTATATTTATTAACCTTCTTCTAGCTTTAGGATCAAGAGCTGCTGTAGGCTCATCCATTATTAATATTGATGGTTCCATAGCTATTGCTGTTGCAATTGCAGCCAAATTCTGTTGACCACCAGAGAGCCTATAAGGAGGCCTATTTTTTAAATGTTCTATGCCTACCTTCTTTAATGCACTTATTGTTTTATTTTCTACCTCTTCTTTATTTAGTCCATAATTTTTAGGACCAAATGCCACATCTTCGTATATACTTGTTGTGAATAATTGATTTTCCGGATTTTGAAAAACAAATCCTAATAATCTTCTTATTTTCCCTAAATTTTCTTTTGTCATAGGCATTCCTTCTATACTTATACTACCTTGTGATGGCATTAAAATCCCACAAAGTTGTAACAATAAGGTTGACTTTCCTGCACCATTAGAACCTACTATACCTAGAGAGTCTCCTTTATCTAACCTAATATTAATATTGTTTAAAGCTTGAAATTTATCTGGATAAATAAAGCATAAATTCTCAATTATTAAACTAGTGTCATTCATTATATTCCCCCCATTACTAATGAACCTAAAAATAATGGTATATTTATATATTTAACAACAATAAAAAATACAAGCCAAAAAATAATATAAATAAAATCATTTTTTTTAAATCTTTCATTTTCCAAAGATATGTATTCTCCTGAAAACCCTCTAAGTATCATTGCATTATAAACTACTTCTGCTCTGTCAAAACTTCTAAGTAAAACTTGGCCTAGAAGAGAACCACAAAATTTTAAATTTACGCCTTTTTCATTTGGCGCTCTTAACATATAAGCATTATAAACTTCTCCAACACTTTCTACCAGAACGAAAATATATCTATAAGTAAAAACTATTTGATTAGTAAATATTTTAGGTACTTTTAAAAATCTCAGTCCTCTTGATAAACCCTCAATGCCTGTAGATGATATTAACAAAATACCACTAGATATTGTTAATAGGCCTTTAAGGATTAAGCTTGTAAAAGATATCATTCCTAAAGTTATTGGAATTATTCCCATATAACTTATAATTGTCCTTTCAAATATAAGATTAAATATACCTATGCCTAATAAAAGAGGTAATCCAATTAATGATATTTTCCATATACTCTTAAATGGTATATTACCTAAATACACAGTAACCACTATAAATAATAGTAATGGTAATAATCCTATTATCTCATACTTATCAAAGGAAATTACTGTTATTATGTATAATGTTGTGGCTAGTATTTTTACAACTGGATTCAAGTTATGAATTATGCTTTTCTTATTTGATATATCATCTACACGTTTTAAATTGTAAATTGATTGAATAAAATTAATTTGCATATAAACATCCCCTATTTATAAATAGTTTAATTTAATTATACTATAATCACTACATTTTTTAACAATTACTACCAATTTATTTATTTCAAATAAATCCTTTAATTCATTTTTTCTTTTTATAGTGAATATATTGTCATAAATATTTAATAATATTACTATATATACATTTTATTACTTAAAAGGAGTGAAAATAATGGATAATAATAATTCATATAATAATTTTTTACAAAAACCTGTTGAAGTAAATACTTATTTAAGCTCAGTTCCTATAGTTGGAGAAATAGTTGATTCTGACGATAATTCAATTACTATAGCTCCAACTTTATCAAACTCAGGTTCTGACTATCACAAAAGTAATTATGACAAGGAAAATACTTATTATTTACCTAATAACTCAATTATTTCACTTAAAGAAATTTAAAGAATCGCTGCATAATAAAATCGTCAAACATTATTTAATCACACTATGTTTGACGATTATTTCTTAAACACATATAACTTTTTATTATATTGCTTATTTAAATTCTTCTAATCTCATACGATATGCATTTATTGCTACTTCTCCTAATTTATCAAGTAACTTTCCATTAACATAAAAGCCAACAGCTGCACCTATTACTGGCACTAATTGAAGCAACTTAGCCAAATCTAAGTAATCTCTATATTCTTGTTGAAATGATTCCCAATCAAAATCATTAATATTACCTGGTAAATGATTTGAATACTCATCCCAACTTTCCATTTTATTAAAAACATCTTTACTATAACCTTGAGAAGAAAAAGCCAGCTGAATAATATTAAGTATATATAATCTTTCTTTGTAATCCCTCACATCAAATCCATAAATTGCAGCAATATCATATAATAATTTTACCTTTATACTAAGAAGTAATGGAAAATCAGTCAATCCTAATACAAACCCCCCTGCCCCTGTAGCAAAACCTTCCGCCATAGCAGTCTTTTTATAAAAATCTATTTTGCTTTTAACAATTTTTTCTTTTTCTTCTATTGAAATATAATTAAGAGGCTCTTTAGTAATATACTTATATCCAAACAATACTGTTTTTACCATAGTTTTAACTGCATTAGTTAATATTTCATGATATTTTCGAGGCAACATGCTATTAAATTTCTTTTGTGTTTTTGATGTTATCTTATTTATTAAGGATACTTTCTTTTTCATTTCTCTTTTCCATAATTTATGTTGGACTTTTGCATCAATCATATAATCATCCATATAAACCTCCTTATTTAAAGCATATAATAATTTTATTTTTCATACATATTATTGATATATGTAATATATATTTCCCAAGAAATGCATATATATTTTTATACTCTAACTTAGTTATATAAAATATAAAGCCATAGTAATAATATACTATGGCTTTATAAATAATTATCTTTTTCTTTTCTTTTTTTGCTTTTTATTTTTTACCACGTTTTTATCATAAGGGTTTGATACTTTTTCCCTATTAGGTGGATCCACATTTTTATAAATATTCTTAAAACCCTTCCATGCAACGCCTAACCCAAATGCAGCCAAACAAAATATTAAAGGATTGTATTTAACAAATAATAAACTAACTAAAAAAAATGCTAAACCTCCTACGCTTACAAGTACATTGAGTTTTTTCCATCTCTCCATATTAAGCCTCCACCTAAATATAATTAGATAATTAATTCTATAATACTTAACATAATTCCTTCTTTTTATTTGACAAATTCAAATTATTTTCAATTATAACTGCCATAATACTTTCATATTTAATACTAGATGGAAGTATTTTTTTGATTAAGTTTAAACTCTGGCTTTTACACTCATCTATGGCTTTTAATATTTTATTTTTTTCATTTTCATTATAGTATTCACATAATTCTAAATCAAAGTTTAAACTATTACCTTCTACAATATAGTCATTAACATAAGTCAGTAAAGTTGCAGGAGATACTTCAACTTCTAAACTTACATCATTTAAGTCTTTACCTTGATTAAGAAGGTCTAATGCTATTTCGTTATTTTTACGATTGTCTCCGTCTATAACTATATGAAGCTTCTTTTTTTCTTGCCAAACAGGATTCATATTTTTTTCTTCTAAGTATTCCTTTACAACTTTAATAATCTCTTCCCCATATTTTTTGAATTTTACTGAGCCTATTCCACTAATATCTAATAGCTCTTTTTCACTAACAGGATATCTTCCACTAATTTCTTTTAATGTATTTTTAGATAATATTTTATAGAAAATAGTATTTTCTTTCTTTGCATAAAAAGCACGAAGCTCTTTAAGTCTGTTATAAAGTTCCGTGTTGCTATTTACATATAAAAATTCATCGTATTGTTTTAAATTACCATTTTCTTCATTTGTCTTACTTATTTTTATATTATTTTCATCTGTATATTTTATTATTTCTTCAATAAACATTTCACCATATTTATCAAACTTAACTTCTCCTACACCAGATATGTCTAGCATTTCTTCTTTGTTTATTGGATACTTCTTGCTCATCTCCATTAGAGTAGAATCTGAAAATACCATATATGGTGCAATATTATTTGTCTTAGCCATAATAAATCTTATATCTTTCAATTTATCATATAAGTGATTAACTTCTTTTTCCTCTTCTTGTGAAGAAATTTCATATAACATTACTTTTTTATTACCCTTAATTACATCTTTTGACATATTGTTCATTCTTATAGTTGCAAAAGACGTATTATTTGAAACACTTTCTACCATATCTAAATAACCATGAGATATTAAAGTGTTAATAAATATTTTTAAATCTTCACTTTTGTAATTTTTCATAATACCATATGTAGATAAACTATTAAAACCTAAATTAATCACTTTTTTGTTTTTAGATCCTCTAAGTACATCCACAATCATATTTATTCCATAACTTCTTTTCATTCTGATAATGCATGAAATTACCTTCATAGCATCCTCACTCTTATCAACCATAATACCTCTATTTAAACAATTACTGCAGTTATCACATTTATTTTCGAACTCTTCTCCAAAATAATTTAAAATACTTTTTCTATAACAATCATTGCTATAAACTAAATCTATTATCTGTTGTAATTTTGTATAGTGATTTTGTTTTCTTTCCATATTAGGTATGCCAGAATCAATAAGTAGTTTTTGTGTCTGAATATCTTGTGGTGAAAATAATAAGGTACATTTACTTTTTTCTCCATCCCTTCCTGCTCTACCAATTTCTTGATAATAGTTTTCTACACTTTGCGGCATATTATAATGAAGGATCCATCTAATATTACTTTTATCTATACCCATTCCAAAAGCATTTGTTGCTATCATTATATTTTTCTCATCCTTTACAAATAGCTCTTGATTATGCTGTCTCTCTTCATTATTTAAACCACCATGATATTTTACAACAGAATAATTTCTTCTTTTTAGACTTTCATATATGGCATCTACAGATTTTCTAGTAGCAGCATATACTATTCCACTATTGTCTTTATTTTTTTCAATATAATTTAATATATATTCTCTTTTGTTACAGTTTTTAACTATGTTTATTTCCAAATTATCTCTATTAAATCCTGTAATATACTCCTTATAATCTTGTAGATTTAAATTCTTTATTATATCTTCTTTTACTTTAGTAGATGCAGTAGCAGTAAAGGCAGTAACTATTGGTCTTTGTTCTAAGTCACAAATAAAATGCGATATTTTAGTGTAACTTTTTCTAAAGTCATGACCCCATTGTGAAATACAGTGAGCCTCATCTACTGCAATTTGACTTATGTTTGTTCTTTTAATAACATTTAAAAAATCATAATTATCTAGTCTTTCAGGGGCAACATATATAATCTTATATTCCTCATTACATATGCCATTTAATATATTTTTAATTGTATTGTCTGATAAAGAACTATTTATATATGTGGAGTTTATGTTCATTGAGTTTAAAGTGTCTACCTGATCTTTCATTAATGATATTAGTGGTGATATAACTATGGTAATACCATCTAAGATAAGAGCCGGAATTTGGTAACATAATGACTTACCACCACCTGTTGGCATTATAGCTACCACATCTTTTTTATTTAGTATAGAGTTAATTATCTCTTCTTGCCCTTTTCTAAATTCTTTATATCCAAAATACTTTTCCAGTATTTCTATAGTTTTTTTATACATATTTAATCTCCTATATGCGAACTTGTGTTTGTTAATAATTATATCCTAATTTACTTCCTTAATACAAGTTTATTATCTTAATTTAAAATACCTCTACATAAAATAAAGGCCTTCACATAGCAATTTTTTATTTTTTTAATTAATATATTAACAATATAAAAATTTCTTTTATTATCAACTTTTTGGAAATATATGCTAATATTAATATTGTGGCTAGTCTTTCTATTTATTCAATGACTATGGAGGTGATTTTATGAGTAATCAAATTATATCAGTTTTAATCTTCGCTGCAGTAATACTATTTATTGTAACTGAGAAAATAGATAGAACTGTAGCTGCTATTAGTGGTGCTGTTCTTATGATAATTACCAATGTTTTAACTTTAGAGAAAGCTATTTCACATATAGACTTTAATACTATTGGGGTACTTATGGGTATGATGATTGTAGTATCAATAGTTAAAAATTCTGGTTTATTCGAATATATTGCTATTTATTCAGCAAAAAAGTCTAAAGGAAATCCTTGGAGGATAATGATATATTTTATTGTCATTACAGCTGTATTATCTGCATTGTTAGATAACGTTACAACTGTGTTATTAGTAGGTCCTATGACCATTGTAATATGTCAGATTCTTAATGTTAATCCAATTCCATTTCTTATGACAGAAATAATTGCATCTAATGTGGGAGGTACATCTACTTTAATTGGTGACCCTCCAAATATAATGATTGGTAGTGCTGCAAATTTAAGTTTTTCTGATTTTATTGTTAATGTTGGTCCTGTTGTTGTTGTTATTTTATTTGCCATAATTTTATGTTTTAAGGCAATATATAAAAAAGATATTTCAAACATGGCTAATGAGGCATGTATTACATCTTTAGATGAGGAAAAAGCTATACAAGACAGACCTCTACTTTACAAAAGTATCTGTGTTTTATTTTTAATTTTGCTTGGATTTATTTTCCATAGTAGTTTAAATATAGAATCCTCAATGATTGCTTTGTCTGGTGCATGTGTTATGCTTATAATAGGAAAACAAGATACAAACGAAATAATAAGTAGCGTTGAGTGGAGTACAATATTATTTTTTATAGGTTTATTTATAGTTGTAGGTGGACTTTCTGAGTCAGGTGTTATAGATAACCTTGCACAGTTTTTAATAAACTTAACAAAAGGAAATACTACATATACAATGTGTCTTATATTATGGATTTCAGCTATAATATCTTCTTTCCTTGATAACATACCATTTGTAGCCACTTTAATTCCATTAATACTTACTATGGAATCTCAAGGAATGGATGTTATGCCACTTTGGTGGGCAACGTCTTTAGGCGCTTGTCTTGGTGGAAACGGAACTTTAATAGGTGCTTCAGCCAATGTGGTTTTAGCAAATATTGGAGAGAAACACGGATATGATATTTCTTTTAAAAAATACTTTAAACTTGGCTTCCCAATCATGTTACTGACAGTTTTTATTTCAACCATATATTTATTATTAAAATTTTAACTAGGATGGTGATATAGTGAAAATCATAGATACTTATAGCACAAAAGGTGATTCTATTGAAATACTACTTAGACAAATTGGAGCAACTAAAATAACTCGTGTTAGAGGATATTTATATTTTATTAAATTTAAAATTGATGATTTAGATATTACGTATACGTATAATATAAATCATAAAAATCAATATTTCTTACAAAGAATTGAGCCTTATCCACTAGGTAAGGGTATATTTGATAAAGAGATTGAAATAGTTTCATTTATACAAAAAGATTTAAGTAAATTTAAAAAAGCTAAAAAACTTGATAATTTCAATAATTTTTTAAACTTGAACAATGCAATAACTTCTTTAACAACAGACGTAGAAAACTTGTTTTTAAACTATGATATTTCTGAAGTTAATATTAGTCAACTTGAAGAAACTTTAAATGCATTTTCAGACAAAATCGAGGAATGTAAAAAAAATATAAATAATATAGAATAATAAGTAAAAACATCTTGAAGCTAATATTAGCTTCAAGATGTTTTTTTATTTCTTAGTGATTTCCACAATCATGGTGATTACAACCATTATTTACAGTAAACTCAACTAATTTATTTTCTTTTAGTAGTTGAATATTTTCTTTTACGTTTCCTTCAACACCTCTAAATACTTTTGTTCCCATACTATTTAATTTAGATATTGCTCCAGCACCTATTCCTCTTACTATAACAACATCTACCGCTTTGTTAGCTAATGCCTTCATTGGTTGACATTTCCCGTGTTCATGATTTAAATCACCATTATCTATTACTTCAACTTCTTCTCCATCTAAGTTTACAACTAAAAATTTTGGAGCTGAACCAAAGTGATTGTATGGAGTACTTTCCATTCCTTTATTTTCTACTACTGGTATACAAATTTTCATATTAAATCCTCCCTTTTCCTACAACATTTTGACTTGCCTTTACAGGTATTTCCACAACAGTTTTTACTTGTTTCTATATTTGTCATATGTATAAAATTTTGATTATCATCATTTATAAGTTTCATAAAAGATATACATTCATTAAAAACTGCTTCATTAATTTTATAAAAAACATAATATCCTTCTTTATATCCTGTTAAAATATTTGCTTCTTTTAATATTTTAATATGCTGAGAAACTGCTGAGTCTGAAATCTGTAAATGCTTTGATATGCCTTTTTGGCAAATAACTTTACTAGATATAATCATTAAAATCTTTAATCTAGTTTCATCACTTAATGCTTTAAATACTTTTACTAAAGTTTCCATGGGTACCTCTTTTTATTTAAGTACTTACTTAACTAAATAATAGTACACTTAATTAGTTTTATCAAGTATTTTTTATCATTTTATATATAATAAATATTTTTCCAGTAAAAAAGAGTTAATATATGATTAATTTTGAATTAAAAATCATTTATATTAACTCTGAAAATTTTACTTAGTATTATTTTCTTTCACTTTTAATTGATCTATATATGACACTGCATTAATTGCTGCTATTTGTCCTTGGCCAGCTGATTTAATATAAGAATAAGGTTTACCAGCTATATCTCCACATGCAAAGCATCCAGCAATATTAGTATTCATATTTATATCAACTTTGACATGTGACCCATCAACTTCAAGGCCTGGAACTAAAGTTTTTGGTGATGCACTATCTTTTATTACAAAAACTCCATCTACATCTATAAAACTATTTTTAAAAGATACTTGATTTACTAACATTTCTCCTTTTATTTCAACAGGTCTTTCATTTATAACTTCTATACCTGTATCTAAATTATTTCCTCTCATAAGGCCTTCATTTTTGTACATTGGTATAAAATAAGTTTTAGAGGCTATTTCATTTAAGAAATTTGCTTCTTCTTCAGATTCTTTATTGTAACCGATAATCGCTACAGTTTTTTCTCGATACAAAGGAGCATCACAAGTAGCACAATATCCTACACCTCTGCCTAAATATTCTTCTTCACCTTTAATTGGTTTGCCATATTGAACACCTGTTGCTAAGATAACTGTAGTAGCTTCAAACATATTTTCACCACTCATTAAAGCAAAATAATCGCCCATAGCATAAATATTTGTAATTTTATTATTGGATACTTTAATTCCCATGCTATCTATATGGCACTTAAATTTATTTTTCAAGTCTTCTCCACTAATTTCGTGAAATCCTAAATAGTTGTTTATTTCTGGAGCTTTTTCTAGTTTGTTACTTAAATTTTCATTTCCAAATACTATTATATTTTTATTTCTAATTTTTGCGTTTATTGCCGCTGAAAGGCCTGCTGGCCCACTTCCTACAATTGCTATATCATATCTCATTATTATTCACCACAATTCACAGCTCTTATAAATGAGCCTTTATTTTTGATTTTATTTGTTCCTTTGGAACAAACCCCACTATTCTTTGAACTTCTTTTCCATTTTTGAATATTATCATTGTTGGAACAGAAACTATTTTGTATTCCTCTACTACTTCAAGACTTCTATCAATATCAATTTGTGCAAAGTCAACTTTATCAGACATTTCACTACTTAATGATTCAAATATAGGTGCTAACATTTTACAAGGTCCACACCAGGTTGCAAAAAAATCCATTACTACTAATTTATCTGACGTTCTAATCTTATTATAAAATTGAGAGTTATTTACTAACTTAGCCATTATTTCTCCTCCTAATGTATCACTATATAATATTAATTTTTTACAATAAAGGTTAATATTATATGAATAGATATGTATAAAATATTTCATTTATAACCATTTTATAATGATCAAAGCTTTATTTAGGAAATTTCTCTAGGTATTATTATTTCAAATTTAGATCCTTCATTTACAACAGAATAAGGTTTTATTTTGCAATTAAGGTTTACACTTATCATTTTTGCAATTGATAAACCAATTCCTGATCCATCAATATCTTGATTTCTTACGTTATCACTTCTAAAGAATCTGTCAAAAATATGTTTTAAATCACTTTCTTTAATTCCAATACCTGTATCCAATATTGTACAAATTATTTTATTATCTTTTTCCTCTAACATAAATTTTATCTCGTCATTTATATCCGTGTATTTAAATGCATTATCTATAAATATTAGTAATAATTGTTTAAGTTTATTTTTATCACTTAAAATCAATGGATTTTTAAGATTGTTTTCATACTTCAAATCTTTATTTTGAATATTTGCTATATCAACATAATCTCTGTATATTTCTTCAACTAGATCTACCATATTTATTTCTTCAACTTTTAATTTTGTTATAGAGTCTTCTTTTGAAAGAGATAATAAATCTTTAATCATCTTTTTAAGTCTTCTAGTCTCATTCATAGCATCTGCAATTGTTTCCACTTCATCACTTATTGTACTATTTGGAACAGTTAAAAGACTTTGCAATTTGGATGATACTATGGTAATTGGAGTTCTTAGCTCATGAGAGGCATCTTGAATAAATTTAGCTTGTGTATTCCACGCATTTTCTATCGGTAACAAGGCTTTTCGTGTCAAATATAGGGCAACAAAATATGTAATAATAATAGAAAATACTATTCCAATGCCTATGACAAAAAGTAATTGTTTTAGTGAAGAAAGCTCAGAATCAATATTTCTTATTATTCTAATTTTCATATTATTTATTGTTATTGATAATTCTCTAAATGTATAATTACCTTTTTTATAAGTAAAGCATGCATTTGTTTTATTAGTTTCTTCTGAAGGTACATATTCATTAAAATAATCACTCTTTGTATAGTATATAAGCCTACTGTTTTTATAAATATATACTAAATCCCTAGGATCATTTAAAACTATAGGATTTAGATATGAACTCCTATTTACTTGCATACTAATATATTCGTATTCTTCTTTTAACTTATCATCTATACTATTATAAGTTATGCTTTGAAAGTAAAAAAATGTAAAAAGAGAAAAAATAATTAAAAAGCTAGATACTACTAAAACATTAATTTTAATCAGTTTATCTTTAGTATCATTAAAAACTTTTTTATTTATCATCAAACATATACCCCACCTTACGCTTAGTTTTTATGCATTTATCATATCCAAATTTGCTTAATATTTTTCTCAAATTACTTATATATACTTCCACAATTTCAATAGTTGCGTCAGATTCCATACCCCATATTCTGTCATATATTTGTTCTTTTAATAAAATAGTGCCTTTATTTAATAAAAAATACTCTAACAAGTTAAACTGTTTGTTTTGCAATTCTATTTCTTCATTTTTATAAAATACTCTTCTTTTACTCAAATCAAGATGCAAATCATAAAAATCTAATGTATTTTTTGTTTGCAATTTTCCTGTTGTTCTAAGCATAGCATATATTCTTGCAACTAGTTCTTCCATATAAAATGGCTTTGTTAGATAATCATTAGCTCCAATAGAAAAAGCTTCTACTTTTTCATCAAGACTTTCTTTGGCTGTTAAAATAAGAACAGGTGTATCTATATGATTATTTCTTATATTTTTTAGAATATCTATTCCACCTAAACTTGGTAACATTAAATCTAATACAACTAAGTCATATATTCCTTGTTTTATAAGATAAAGAGCTTCTTCTCCATCTTCGCAACATTCAACTTCAAAGTGTTTTTTTAATTCTTTTTCAATAGTTTGTAATAACTTTTTATTATCTTCTACTACTAATATTTTCATTTTTTTCTCCTATTATTACCTGTTATTTCTTATATAAACAAAAGGAATACCCCAAATAAGATTTGAAATATTCCTAATTATTATTGTCCATTCTCAACTATATTTACTTTATTTGTAATTAAATCAATATCTACATTGCTCTTATTTTCCATATCATCATATGTGTAACCTAAAATTTTAATATCATAATTGGAATCATATAAAGAACTTACTATCTTATCTTGTTGTTCTGGCTTTAATATAGAGTTATATATTATATGATCAATTTTTACTATTTCTTTATTTTTATCTATTTCTGCAACTTTCAAAACAATATTTCCTAAATTTTTATTTGATACATTCTTTATTTCTATAGTGAAATTTAAATCATCTTTTTTAGGTTTAGTCTTGCCTTTACTTATTGACATTACATCATAGTTTTTGCTATTTTCTAAATACTTGTTATTCTCATATGTTTTTGTTTCATTATCCTTTAAATTCACAACCACGCTACAATCTTCTGCTATATATGTATAACCTGTAATTTCTATGGAATCAGTGTAATCTTTCGGTGTAAATTGCACCTGCATTACATCATTTGGACTTAATGTTATATCTATATCAGTTTTAGATTGAGATATGATATTGTCATTTTTATCTAGTTCATCATAAAATAATACTATTTGACTTAAATTCAATTTAGAGATATTTTTTATCTTAGTCATAGCAGTAACATCATTTCCAGTTCTATCTGATAAATTAGTAATTTTATTATTATCAATTTGTAATGTTTTTGCATTACTACTATTTATAGTACCTGTTTCGTATTCCCTGTATTTTGTTTCTTTAACACTTGTAATAATATTTATACCTATCATTAAAACTATTAATATAAGAATAAGTAAAACTGATTTTTTCATAATGTTATTCATATACTTGCACCTCATTTTCATTCTAATAGGTCATTACTTAAAGAAGGTTCTTATATACTTTCATAAAATCTTTTAAGGCTTGTGTTAAAATTTCTTTCTTATTATAAGATGAGTTACTACATAGTCTCTCAAAGTCTTCCCAAGTTTGCTTATCAACTCTAATATTAGCTGATTTTACATCACTAATTTCTTCAGTGTCTAATACAATGTCTTTTTTATTAGACACCTTCTTAGGTCTAAAAACTTTATTATCTTTTACTTCTATGTACCAATCATAAACTTCACACAATTTATCTATGTCATCTTGACATATATTTATCTTTTTATCCTTCTTAGGTATAGTAGATTTCTTTTTATTTACTTTTTCTTTAGGTTTTATAGTTTCTTTAGTTTTACTTTTTTCTTTCGTATCCTTTGTTTTTAACTTGCTTTTAGAACTTTTTTTTGTACTATTAACATTGTCAAATGATATTTGTGACTCATCAATAGATTTTACATATATCCCTTTTTCTGATTTATATCCATTTTTGTTTAAATTTCTTCTAAGTGTAGCAGGTTTCATTTCTAACTTTTCAGAAATATCTTCAAAGGACATATTTTGATTTTGATATTTTAGAAATAATTCTATTCTGTCTTTAGAATTCATAATTGCCTCCGTCATATTCCTTTTTTATAATTGTAACATAAATTTCTTTCAACACATATATTTTTCAAGAAATCTACTCCATATTATTATTTTTTTCTTCTTATTATATAAGTAAGTTACATAATAACACATATAAATATTTTATTTTTGTGGAAATAAAAAGCAAGTGAAGTATTCACTTGCTTTAATCTTTTTTAATTATCATTGTCAATATAAGGAATAAAATTCCAGTTAAAACAATAGTCCCTCCAGGCTTCAAACCTATGTAATATGATATTGTTAGCCCTATGATTGTAAAAATTACAGCAAATAGTATTGATAATAATACTGTATGCTTATAACTTTTTCCAAATTTCATTGCACAAGCAACTGGTACCACCATCATGGATGAAACTATTAACGCACCTACTGTCCTAGCAGCTATAGATACTGTAAAAGCTGTTAATATAGTGAAAATGAAGTTAACAGTTTTTATTGGTATACCTACAAGTCTTGCCCCTTCTTCATCAAATGCAATATACATTAATTCTTTATATAAAAATATAAAAGCAATTATAACTAATAAACTTATTCCTATTACCATAAATAATTCAAAATCTGTTATTGCAACAATACTACCAAATAAGAAGCTATTAAATGATGCAGAATCTTTTACAAATCCAGATAATACACCGGCTAAGCCCACTCCAGCTGACATAATAATTGCTATTGACATTTCCGAGTACTTTGGTATTTTTTTTCTTATAAATTCTATACTAAAAGCAGATGCCAAAGAGGCAATTACAGCTGCAAGTACAGGGTTAATATTAAATACTAAACCTGCTGCAATACCTGCAAGAGATGAATGAGATAGTGCATCTCCTATCATAGATAATCTTTTTAGGACTACTATAATGCCTATACAAGGTACAATAATAGCAAGTAATATTCCTACTATAAATGCCCTCCTCATAAAATCATATTCAAAAATCATGTCTACACCTCATTCCCCTTACTCATTAAAGATACCTTATTGTTTTCAACAACAAATATTTTATTTGTATATTTTGATATTTTTGCAAAGTCATGACTAACAATAACTATTGTTATTTTAGATTCTTTATTTAATCTTTCAAGAAGAGTATAAAGTTGTTCCTCTGATGCAGCATCAATACCTGTTGTTGGTTCGTCTAAAATTATAATTTTAGGATCACTAACTAAGGCTTTTGCAATCATTACCCTTTGTTGTTGACCTCCAGATAAGTTACCTATTAATCTTTTTGAGTAGTCCTGCATATTTACAATTTTTAGAGCTTCTTTTACCTTTTGCTTATGTTCCTTTTTAGGGAATTTCATAAAGCCAACTTTAGAGTATAAATTTGCCATAACAATTTCTTCTACTGTAGCTGGAAAGTTTGCTCCACTAGATAGTGATATTTGTGGTACATAACCTATTTTATTTAAATTATTACTTTTATCTAAATCTTCACTAAATAGTTTTATTTTTCCCTTTGATGGATTTAACTGTCCTATTAAAAGCTTCATTAGTGTACTTTTACCACTACCATTACAACCAATAATACCGACAAAATCGCCTTCATCTATAGATAAAATAATATCTTGTAGTACATTTTCCTTATTATAAGCAAAGGATACATTTTCAATAGATATTATATTTTTCATATATGCCTCCCAAATTTAGCATGAATTATTTCATTGATTCATACAATACTTCTAAATTTTTTTCCATTACACTAAAGTAATCTTCGCCATTATTTATCTGCTTTTCACTTAAACCTTCTAGTGGATTTAATACTTCTGTTTTTGCATTTATTTCTTTTGCTATTGTCTGCGCAACTTTTGGGCTTACAAGTTCTTCAAAGAATATTGTCTTTACATTATTTTCTTTTGCAAATTTGATTATTTCTCTCATTCTTGCAGGGTCTGGTTCGCTATCAGGTGTTAATCCTTCTATTCCCTCTTGATTTATATCATATTCTGAACATAAATATCCAAAAGCTTCATGAGCAACTATAATTGTTTTATTTTTAATTGGGCCTAATGTATCAGTGTATTTTTTATCTAGTTCATCAAACTTTTTAGCATATTTTTCATAATTGTCTTCGTAATACTTATCATTTTCAGAATCGTGCTTTATTAGAGCATCCTTAATATTTTCCATTTCCTTTTTTGCATTTTTTATACTTAACCATGTGTGAGGATCGAAATTTCCGTGGCTATGTCCATCATCTTTACTACTATTAGATTTTTCCGCTGCCTTATGTATGTCTAGTCCTTCACTAGTTTTCACATATACTATATCTTTGTTTTCTAAGGTATCTATAACTTTATCCGTCCAGTTTTCGATACCTGCTCCATTATAAATAAGCATATCTGCTTTTTCTAAATTTACAATATCACTTGTTGATATTTCCCAGTCATGTGGTTCTGTTCCTGCGGGAACTAAGTTTGTTACCTCAACTTTATCTCCTCCAACTTTTTTAGCAAAATCGTACAAAGGGTATATACTAGTATATATTTTTATCTTCCCATCTGAATTTTCATCAGTTTTATTTTCTTTACTACAACCTATTGTAAACAACATAGGTATAACTAGTAGTAATGATATTATTTTTTTCATATTTATTTTCAACTCCTTTTAATTATTATTTATTAAATGATAACACCTCTCATTTGCATTGCTAAATAAATAATACTACTTATATATATATTAGTCAAGTGCAAATCATATGCATTTATATTTTATTGACAAAGTCATATAATAAGTTTATCCTTTTCTTAGTATTACTATAAGAAACATATTATTTTTTATTTTTTTAAGGATGTGAAAACTATGAATAATGAAGATAATATTTTAAAAGGAGCAAATTTAAAAACTACTAAAAAAAGAATGATAATACTTTCCGTATTAAATAACTCTAATAGCCCTCTTACATCTGAAGATATATTAGAACAAGCTTCAAAGGAAGTTAATATAAATTTATCTACTGTTTATAGGGCATTAAATGCTCTAACTGAAAAAAATATCTTATTAAAACAATTGAGCAATGATGGAAAAACATATTTTCAAATTAATAATAGAGAACATAAACACCAATTAATATGTACTTTGTGCAATAAAGTCGTATTAGTGAATTGTTGTCCTTTAAAAAAATTCGAAAATGATTTATGTGATGAAACAGGCTTTACCATCACTAGTCATAATTTAGAATTTACAGGCATATGTCCTGAATGTGCTAAGAAACTATAATTCCTAACAGTAAAAAAGTCCTACTCTAGATTATATCTAGTTAATAGGACTTTTATTTTTATAATTATATTCTTACTTTCCAAGTTGTATTATCTTTATTATCCATTAATTCAATATTATTTTGTAACAAATAGTCTCTAATCTCATCAGACTTTTTATAGTCTTTATTTTTTCTAGCAGCTTCTCTTTCTTTTATTAATAAATTGATCTTGTTAACAAAATCTTTATCAAGTTTTTCTTTGTCATCACTTAATTCATTTAAATTTAAACCAAATACTTTATCAAAATCATCTATTATTATTTTCTTTTCTTTATTATTCAAATTCTCACTTTTTATAACTTCATGGAGTAGAGTAAAACCATTTGCTATATTTAAATCATCATTTATATATTTCAAAAACCTATTTTTGTATTCTTTAATTATATTTTCATTTATTAATATTTCATTGTCCACATTATCATTTATTAGTTTTATTTTATTTTTTAATATTTCAAAAGAGTTAGATGCATCTTTTAATCTATCATAGCTAAATACCAAAGGTTTTCTATATTTTGATTGTAGTACATAATATCTATAAACTAATGGGTCCACATTATTTTCTATTAAACTATTTAATGTAATAAATGATCCACTAGATTTTGACATTTTTCCTTTGTCAAGAATTAAAAACTCACCATGTAGCCAATAGTTTACCCATTTGTGTCCAAGTGCTCCTTCTGACTGTGCTATTTCATTAGTATGATGCACTGGTATATGGTCTATTCCTCCACAGTGAATATCCATATACTCACCTAAGTATTTTATTGCCATTGCTGAACATTCCACATGCCAACCAGGAAAACCTACACCCCATGGAGAGTCCCACTGCAATATATGATTTTCAAATTTTGAGTTAGTAAACCATAAAACAAAATCAAGAGGGTTTTTTTTATAAATATCTACTTCCACTCTATTTCCTGCATTCATTTCTTCTAAGCTTAAATTTGCCAGTTTATTATAATCTTCAAACTTATCAATAGAAAAATATACATTATTATTAGCTATATATGTGTATCCTCTTTTTTCTAGTTTTTCTATTAGCTCTATCATTTCTTTTACATGATCTGTTGCTCTTGGAATATGGTTTGCTACTTGGATATTTAAAGACTTTAAGTCTTTTAAAAACTTGCCTTCATAAAATCTTGCTATATCTAGAACGCTTTTATTTTCTCTTTTAGCACCCATTTCCATTTTATCTTCACCAGTGTCCCCATCTGATTGTAAATGTCCCACATCTGTTATATTCATCACATGATCAACTTCATATCCATTGTATTTAAGAGTTCTTTTTAATACATCTTCAAATATATAAGTTCTTAAATTCCCTATGTGGGCATAGTTGTATACTGTTGGTCCACAAGTATACATTTTAACCCTCTTTTCTTCAATAGGTATAAATTTTTCTACATTTCTGCTTAGTGTGTTATACAGTTTTAAATCCATAATAAATCCTCCTTAAATAAAAAAACTGCAAGCATATGAAGTTTCTCTACAAAAAGAAAAACTCCAGATACACCTGCAGTTTAGTATTATTAATTATCTACATTTTGACTTAAAATTAAATATTAAAATAAATACAGGTATGCTGTTTTTTTGAAATTTTTTAAGTTTTTCAAACAACAGCAACAACAAGTTTTCATTTTAATATCCTCCTTTAATAAATTATATGATTTAATTATATGTAACTATAATTCATTTTGCAACTAGTTATAACTAATAACTTATTTTTTGAACAAATAAATCATAATATTAAATAGAAAAACAGTATAAATTAAATTTATACTGTTTCTTTTATATTAAACATTTAATTTTTCAAAAATATCTTTCATAGCTACTCTAGCTTTAGAAGTCTCTGGTAATTCAACTAATGGTTTTCTATTACAGTCGTATTCAAATATCATTTCATCCATAGGAACTACTCCAAGTAAATCTAAGTCAAATCTTTCAATTTCTCTTCTTACACCATCATTTAACTCTCCATTAGGTGCTTTATTTATTATTAAAGATGTTCTTCCAACTCTGATTCCCATTTCTTTAGCTAAATCTCTTATTCTTGCAACAGCTTCTATACTTCTAGCTGAACAATCACTTATTAATAATAAATCATCTATTTCTCTAAGTGTTTTTCTACTTAAATGTTCCATCCCAGCTTCATTATCCATAACAACATAGTCATAATGATTAGACATTAATTGAATTTGTCTTTTTAAAATGGAATTGACAAAACAATAACAACCTTCACCTTCTGATCTACCCATTACAAGTAAATCATATCCATTTCCTTCTTCCACAATAGAATTTAATTCATATTCTAAATATTGAGATTTAGTCATTCCCCCTGGATATTGTTCTCTTTTTTGCTCCATTTGATTTGCTTTTTCTTTTATTTGTCCTATTGTACCACTTAATTCCATTCCTAATACATCATTTATATTAGAGTTTGCATCTGCGTCTACTACTAAAGTTTCACCCTTTTTTTCTTTAGTAAGATAATCAATAAGTATACCTGTTAAACTAGTTTTTCCTGTACCACCTTTACCTGCAACTGCTATATTGTATGACATAGTTACTTTCCCCCTTATGCCTTTAGATTTTTTTGTTAACTATCTATCTAAATTATAGCAAAGTTCTACCAGATTAAACATTTTTTTATATAAAAAATTTGCTTATTTGAAACAATTCCCCTTGTAAAAGATAATAACCTGCTAAAAAGCAGGGTTTATTTTTATTTTTCAAATATATGTTTTATAAATTGAATTGGACTGTAAATTATAAGTCTGGGTCCTGAGAATTTCATAACATCTTTTACTTTAGCTTTCATATCTTTTTTGTAGCAATGTATTGGACACTTACTACAAAAGCTTTTTTCTTCTCCAAACTTACAAAATTCCAGCCTTTTATGAGCATATTCTAATAGTTCTTGGCACTCTTCACATAGTTCATCTTTATGTTTATGTTTTTTCTTACAATAAATATTTATCATAAGACTAATTGTATTTTTTTCTTTTTCTATTCTTCCCATTTCATTACCTTCTTAAGCTAAGTTTAGCGTATTGTTTTTCACGTAAATCTTTTTATCACAAATTGATACACTGGATTTTCTGTGAGAAACCATTACTATGGATTTGTTTTTACACTCATTATTTATTGATTTTAGAATTTGCGCTTCGTTTAAAGTGTCTAGGTTGCTTGTAGGCTCGTCCAATATTAGTATATCTGCATCATGTAAGAATGCTCTAGCTATTCCTATCCTTTGCTTTTCTCCTGATGAAAAATTTGAACCAAGTTCACCTGCATTGGTTTTGTAACCTTGTGGTAGTGTACTTATAAATTCGTGAATAGATGCTTTTTTACAAGCTTCTATTACTTCTTCTTCACTGGCATCTTTTTTACCTATTTTTATATTATTTTCTATACTATCGTTGAATAAGAATGTCTCCTGTGTTACTAAGGACTGAGATCTTCTAAGTGTTTTAGTTGGAATACTTTTAAGGTTTTTATTATCTAAAGATATACTTCCTTCATTAACATCCCAAAATCTCATTAATAATTTTAATAATGTAGACTTTCCACATCCACTTTCTCCAAGGATACCTATTTTATCTCCTGATTTAATTTCTAAGTTTATATCGTTCAAAAGATTTTTGTCTCTATCTGCATAAGCAAAATTTACCTTTTCTATATTTATGAGAGAAGAACTTAACTTTGTATCACCATCAACTTCCTCTACTGCTGGTACTTCATCTAATATATCAAATAATCGACCTGCACAGGCAAAAGTTTGAAGTAAGTTATTTGATAAGTTACTTAAAGCAACAACTGGACCAAAGGAGCTTGAAAGAACAACTATGGCAACTAGGCCTTGACCTATATTTACACTTCCTTCATTGTATAGTTTTATACTTATAAATAAAAATGTAAGTATTGCAATCATTATAGTTACATCTGTAAAAGCTCTGATCATTCCCTCATGTTTTTTAATTCCAGCCATTTTTTCATCTAATATATCACTATTTTTATTTATTTGATTCAATCTATTTTTGCCTTCATCGAATAATAATATTTCTTTTATACCTTTTAATGATTCTAATAAATAAGAGTTTGTTTTTGCAAATTCATTTCTATATTCAACACCTGCATCTTTTCCAAATTTAGAAGATATAACAGGTATTAAATATCCTACTATTATATAAAAGACAGCTGATGTAGCACCATAAATAGGATTAATACTCCAAAGTATTAAACTCATTATAATTGAAGTAATTATTGCTATGGCAATTGGAGCCACAGTATGAGCATAAAATACTTCTAATAATTCTATATCACTTGTTATTACAGAAATTAAATTTCCTTTTTCTTTACTTTCAAGCTTTGCTGGTGATAATATTCTAAGTACTTTGAAAACTTTATCTCTAAGTATGGCAAGTATGTTAAATGCTATAAAATGTCCTGAGTATTGTTCTATATATCTAAGTATTCCTCTAAGTATTCCACATGATATTATTACCACCATACAAGTTTTAAAAGAAACTCCCATGTCTATATTTAAAGCAGTGGCAGTTGCTATCATTCCAAATGATGTTATTGCTATGGCTGCTAAAAATCCAAGTACACCAAATGATATAGTAATCATCATGATAGGCGCTAGTGGTTTTAAAACTTTTATAAGCCTTGTCATTATTTCAAATCCTGATTGTCTATTATTCATTTACTGCCACCTCCTTTATTTCATTATCTACTTTGTATATATTTTCTAGATTTTGTTGATGAGTTACTAATTCGTGATATTTACCTTTTATCATTAACAATTCCTTGTGTTTTCCACTTTCAACTAGGTTACCTTTATCTAGTACATATATCATGTCTGCCTTTGTAACATTTGCAAGCCTATGAGATATAACTATTACAGTTTTATTTTTAGCTAGCTTATAAATACTCTTCCAAACTTTTGCTTCACTTTCCACATCAATGTTAGAAGTAGCTTCGTCAAATATGTATATTTCAGGGTCTGTTATTATTGTTCTAGCTAATGCTAATCTTTGTTTCTGACCACCTGATAAAAGTGAACCCCCTTCACCCACATTAGTTTTTAACTTATTAGGTAGCGTCATTACAAATTCGTAAAGATTTGCTTTTTTTAGAGCAACATATATTTCTTCATTAGTTGCATTGTTTTTGCCCATTCTTATATTATCTTCTATACTTCCATTGAATACATAAGCACTATGATTTATAAATCCTATCTTTTTAGTTAGCATATCAAATGGTATTTCATTTAAGTTAACTCCATTTAATAAAATTTCTCCACTATCAACTTTATTTTGTTTTAGAAGTAAGTTGGTAATTGTACTTTTACCACATCCACTTTCTCCAACTAAAGCTATCATTTTATTACTTTTTATTTCCATATTTATATTTTCTAAGACTTTTCTTTCTTTGTCATAACTAAAGTCCACATTTTTTATTTCTATATTTATATTATTTAACTTATTTATTTTTTCTTTATGTAAAGTATTTATTTCTTCAACCTCTGTATCCAACAATTTAAACATTCTTTCACTGGCAGATATACCGTTCATTGCCACGTGGAAGAATGACCCTAAAAGTCTCATTGGTATAAAAAATTCTGCAGATAAAAGTATTATTATCAAAACATCTCCTGCACTTAATACTCCTGATCTGAATTCAAATATTGCTATAAGTATACCAAGGGCAGAACCACCAAAAGCTATTATATCCATTACTATTATGGAATTTAATTGCATTGATAATACTTTCATAGTTATTTTTCTAAAATGCTCTGCATTATCATTCATTTCTTTATTTTTATCTTCGTCAATATCAAATATTTTTAAAGTTGTAAGTCCTTGAAGATTTTCTAAAAATGAATCTCCTAGATCTGTATATACACCCCAGTACTTGCTAAGTAGCTTTTTAGCTATTTTCATAACTACCATTATTGTAATAGGTATTAATGGTACACATATTAAAAGTATTATTGCTGTTTTCAAACTTATAAAGCTCATTGCTGCAAATAAGGTTAATGGCGCTACCAAAGAATAAAATAATTGTGGCATAAATCTACCAAAGTATATTTCTAACTGTTCCACTCCATCTACTGCTATTTGAACTGTAGAAGATGTAGATATAGTATTTGTATAATTCACTCCTAAGCTTAATAGTTTTTCATATATTGTACTTCTTAGAGTTTTTTTAACTTCACTTGATGAGTAAAGAGAAAATTTAGTAGATAAAAAGTTTGCTACAAATCTTATTCCTAACATTCCTATTATAAATATAGATGTACTAATCATATTTAAGTTTAAATTTCCATTTATTAATTTATCTACAGTAGTTCCTATAAATACAATTAGCGCTATATTACATATTATAGAAATCCAATTCATTAAAACTGTAAGTCCAATCCATTTTTTTGAACTATCACAAATTGATAGTAATCTTTTACTAAACATTGTTTGCCTCCACTTTAATTGTCTTCATTTTTGTAAATACAATAACTTTAGCTAACCACATAATAATTATTATTATTCTCATAACAAAACTATCAATTGTTATAAACATAAATAATAATAGTAATGATACAGGTATAGTTAAAGCTAATTTTGCTTTTAAAGTCATTCCTCCTTGTTCTTGGAATTTCTTTACATATTTTTTATATATTTTAGTTTGCATAAATTTTTCATTTAACTTATCGCTGCTTTTTAATAAGCAGTAGGATGTTAATAATAATAACGGCGTTGTAGGTAATACTGGTAAAAATATGCCTATAATACCAAGTATTAAAGAAATTAAGCCTACTATTAAAAATAAAGCCTTTTTTACTATATTCATTCCTATTCCTCCTAACATGCTTTTGTTGGAACAAAATACATTTCTTCTTTGTCTATATTGCAAATTATACCTTCCACATTGTAAACATATTTTATCGTATTTTCATTTATAACCTTTTTGTGATTTCCTCTCTACCTGAATTATTTTTGTAATATAAGTCTATCATAATTGATAATCATATTCAATAGTTAACCATTATCACTTTTATTAATATATATACGAAAAAAAGCTAAATATATTAATAATTCAATATATTTAGCCCTTTATCTATAGGTTTACTTCTAATTCATTTGTAAACTCTTCTTCAATTATATGTAATATTTCTTTATTACTTTTATTATTTATTTTATTGTAATTGTTAGGTAATAGTTTATTATCATAAGTGGAATCACCACAAATATCAATTCCTATTATTTCATGTTCTTTGCATATACCCATATAAATTTCCTTTAATTCATTTAATGTAAGATTTCCTTGGTCCCAATCAGTTTTTGCTTCTTTAGGATTTATAATATCTTTATCAATAGAAATATATATGGGAAAATCAATATGTTTTTGAGAGAAGGCCTCCCAATTATGCTTTTCTTCAATAAACTCATCACTAAAACAAATTATTTTATCTCTATATTTTTCTTCAATTAAATTAATTTGTTTTTCCCTTGCTCCAATAATTATCACCCTTTGAATATATTTATTTTCATCCAACACCTTTTTCACCCAACAACCGCAAGACATTAGCTCATTGAAAAATGAAGGTTGCATATCTGTATGGTGATCAAATAAAACTAAAATAAATGGTTGCTTAATTTTTTCCAATAATAAGTATGTTACATAGTGATAATTGCCAGAGTCAGTAAACTTTATCTTTGAATCATAAAATTTACTAAGTCTTTTCCGTATCAATTCTAAGGACTTTTCGTCACAATATCTACTAACATTTTTTAAATCACTTAAATCAACTATTTCGTAGTTTTTATTTTTGTAAAAATCTTGATTTTTATAAGTATTATTGAAATTTAATATACATATTTCTTCCATAAATACTTTCCCCCTTTGTTCATAAATTTTTCTACCTAACTTAATTCTATTACATTTTATACATGTATTTACCATAGTTTTTCTTAATTATTCCTACAAATAGTATTCTAAATTGACAAAATATGATAGAATATCATTTGTAATAAATATTTAAATATTTATTATTAAATTCTTTGTTTAAATAAAAGGAGAGAAAAATGAATAAAAAAATAATTAGTCTTATAATTGCTCTAAGCCTTCCACTAGCTTTTTTAGTTGGATGTAATAAATCTAAAGATGAGAAATTTATAATGACTGAAGATACTACAGCTTTAGATGGAAGTGTTGAGTACAGCGCAAAAACTTATAAAGATGCCTTTTATTCAACAGAAAACTATTCTGATGAATATTTACAAAAGGAGTTTGAAACTATTGTAAAAGAAGTCACTTCTAAGGAGGATAAAGAAGAATTAGTTGAGCTATTAAAATCTTATTCTAGTTCACAAGAGGGAAGTCTTGATGTTGTCAAATCATGTTTCGAAAAATATGGTAAGCAAAGTGGAAATTCTCAAGATGTTACTTTAGATAGTAATGGAATGCATGAGATTTCAACTAGACTTTATAAAGCTACTTTAAATGCTACTAAGAAATACTACGACATTAACGATTTTTACATATACTATAAAGATCAATTATCAACTTCTTCTACTTCAAAAGATGATGATTTTGAAAATGAAGTTAAGATGACAACAATAAAAGAATATACTATTGCAAATATTTATAAAAATGCTTATAATGATTCATTTATTTCTAAAATAATAACTTCAATTGAAAAGCCTTCAAGCGGTGATGAATCTACAAATGGCACAACTGAAAATGTTGCAAAACCAGAAACAAATAAACCAGTTGTTGATAATAATAACAACAACAATAGTAACAATAATAATAGCAACAGTAATAACACTAATAATAACAACAACAATAGTAACAACAATAATTCTTCTAACAAAGATGATTCAGATGATACTTATCCTGAATACTTAGAATTATCAGAAGCTGTAAAAAGTCAAATATATGATGCAGGAGTTAATGCTGCTATAGAATATATAGGTCAAAACGTTTCTACATCATCATCAAGTTATTGTAGAGAAATATACGATGCTTTAGAAAATGATAATCCTCTTGGTAAAAACAAAGAAGAAGGATATAAATCTTTCTTAAAGGGATTTAAAACTACATTACAAAACAATAAGGTTGAGTTTAAATAATAAAAGAACTATGCATTTTTATATGCATAGTTTTTTTTTATTTCTTTTTATGATTTATGTATTTTATATAATTTTCAACTATAATATTTATAGGGGGGTGTTATTATGAATTTTGGAGATAGAGTATTATATAAAAACGATGACAATATATTAAAAGGCGTTTTTATAAAAGAGCTAAACCAAGTAGAAGTATTAATAAAGCTAGATGATAAAAAAGAAAAAAGTATAGTTTCAAAGAACGATATTAAATTTGTAAGTAATATGGATCATATGGACTTAAGTCATGCAATAGCCGTAGCAGATTACATTTCAAAAGAAAAATATGATGGTCACTTCACTCTTCTTTGTTTTACATCAGGGTGTAAGTTTTGCTTTGGAACACTAGATAAAATCAATTATAATACAACAAGTCTAATGGCTTCTGGAAAAACAATTGAAGATGCTATAAAAGCTGCTATTGACAAAAAAATAGATGCTGACAAAATTTTAGATAATGAAGATAAAATGTATAAATAAAGCTACATAGTTTAATTTTTAAATAATCCATTAAATATTTAATGGATTATTTTTTTTATTTGTTTTATATTATAATTAGAAAAAAATCAAGGAGAATTCATAATGAAATTTATAAAATCATCATTTATTCCAAATAAGAAAATAAGTTTAGCATTAATTGATAATAGAGCAGGTGAAGATATTATTAATAATCTAAATAAACTTAATATAAATGTAATTAAAAGTGTAAAATGTAAGGAAACTTATAATGCCATAAGTTGTCATCCTGATATATGTGTTGTTAAGTTAAATGATAATAATATCTTAGTAGCTCCAAATGTTTATGATTATTACTATGAAAATTTAACTCCTCTAGGTTTTAATGTAATTAAAGGCAGTTTACCTATAGCTAGTAAATATCCTAATAATATTTCATATAACCTTGTTATATTAGGGAATAAAGTAATTCATAATTTTAAATATACAGATAGTGTCCTACTTGATTATATAAAGAGAAATAACATGAAGAAAATTAATGTGAAACAAGGGTATTGTAAGTGTTCCACATGTATAGTTGACGAAAATTCAATTATCACTTCTGATGAAGGAATTTATAAGGAAGTTATTAAGCATAATATTGATTGCCTATTGATTGACAAGGGCCATATAGATTTATTTGAATTAAACTATGGTTTTATTGGAGGATGTAGTGGATTAATAAGTAATGACACCCTTGCTTTCTTTGGAAACATAGAAAACCATCCAAACTTTAAAGAAATTGAAAACTTTGTTTATAGACGAAATAAAAAAATACTTTCTCTTAAAGAAGAAAAACTTACTGATTTAGGTTCCTTAATTCCTTTGCTTTAAATTAAGTTTACTTTCATCTAGAAGTTTTTCCAAGGGAAAAATATTATAATATCTCAGTAAATAAAAAGGCATATCTAATAAAATATGCCTTTTTTACTTATAACTTATATATTAACTATCTTTGTTGCTATTTTTTCTCCAAATGAAGTGTCATGTTCTACAAATAGCATGGTGGGATTTTCACTAAGTATTAACTCTTCTATTTGCATACGAGAAATAACATCTATAAAGTTTAGTGGCTCATCCCAAATATATAACTCTGCTTTTTCACATAAGCTTTTGCTTATAAGTAGTTTTTTCTTTTGTCCCTCACTCCACTCATTAATATCTTTTTCAAATTGAATATTATTAAGACCCAATTTTACTAAAGTTCTTTTAATTGACTCTACATCTATATTCAAGGATTTTGCAAAATCATTTAGATTACCATTTAAATGAGATGTATCTTGACAAATATAGGATATATTCTTTACTGTTTTGATATATCCATCATGAGAAATATTTTCTCCCATTATGAGTTTAATAATGCTTGATTTTCCAGATCCATTTTTGCCACATAACCAAACTCTTTCCCCAGGTTTTATATTAAAACTTACATTTTTAAATATGTCCTTATCTCCATAGTTAACTTTTAAGTTATGAACTTCTAACACATCTATATTTGATGACTTTGATTTTGATAAGTCCAACTTTTCAGCCACATCTAAATTTTTTAGTAGTTTTGATTTTTCCTCTATAGCTTTATTTTGCCTTGTTTCTATACACTTGGCTCTTTTCATCATTTTTGCTGATTTATGTCCTATAAAACCTCTATCACAAGGTCCATTCCCCTTCTTTTTTGATTCAATTTCATAAGACCAGTTTGATTTTTGTTTTGCTGTCGTTTGTAATCTTTGTATATCCTTTTGTAATTTTTCATTTTGGGCTTTTTCAAACTCGTCTTCTCTATCTTTATTAAAATGATAAGTTGAAAAGTTTCCCTTTTGTATTTCTATATTTGCTTTGTTAATAGAAAGTATATGATCAACTACTGTATCTAAAAAATTTCTATCATGAGATATTACTATAAATCCTTTTTTACTTGCCAAGTATTTTGCCACAATTTCTCTTCCATCTACATCTAAATGATTTGTTGGTTCATCTATTAATAAAAAATGATTTTTTCTTAAAAATAACCCTACTAAAAGTAACTTTGTCTGCTCTCCTGAACTGAGTGTAGCAAAGTTTCTAGTCAGTATACTTTTATCTAGGCCAATCAAGTTTACTTCTTTTTCAATTAATTCATCTATTATATATCCATCATTATAGATATATTTTTCTAAAATTTCTCCGTAAATATTTAGTTTATCTGGTATATTACAATACTTTTCCATGTCTTCTTCGTATTTAGAAAATGGAGCTATAGAATTTCTTATAACCTCCAAGGCCGTATCATTTTTGTTACCCCCTTTAATTGGAAAGTATTCAAACTTAACCGTGGTACTAATTATTCCACTATATTCATATTCTCCCATTAGAAGTTTTAAAAAGGTTGTTTTTCCTCTACCATTTCTACCAATTAAACCTAGCTTCCAATCAGTATCTATACTAAATGATACATTTTTGAATATATCTTCTCCATGTGTATCATATTGAAAACTCAAATTATTAATATTTATTTGTGCTATGACAATCATCTCCTATCAAAAGGAAAATTAATTCATATATGATTACATAAAAAAATCTTCCTCAAATTTAAGTATTTTTCTACCTTAAATCAAGAAAGACATAATTCTTCTAAGTATTTACACACAGAAATAAAGCTACATTTAGCTTGTGTTTCAGGTAATTAGAGTACTCTACATTAATCTTATCCTCAATTTAAAGTAGTTTTAGGCTCAACAAACAGAGTATTTGTAAACACTCTAAAAAACCTATTAAACTATCTATTTTGAATAAGATTATTTTCTCACTTTACCTGATCACCTCCCATATTTAATGTAATCATTATATCTCCATAATAGTAAATAGTCAAATTTTATTTTGAATTTAGTTGTAATATATTTATTTTATGTTATATAATATATAGAACAAATATATTATAGTCTGGAGTGATAAAATGATATTAAATTTGGATTTTAACAGTGATGTTCCCATATATACACAAATTAAAGAAGAAATAATAAAGTCAATTGCCCGTGGAGATTTAACCATCAATGAATCTCTACCTTCTGTTAGAAATATGGCTGAAGAAATTGGTGTAAACCTTCACACAGTAAATAAATCTTATAATCTGCTTAAAGATGAAGGCTATATTAATATTGATAGAAGAAAAGGTGCTATGGTAAATACATTGCCATTACCTAAAAAAGATGATAATACACAAAAAATAAAATCTATGCTTGAACTTTTGACTGCTCAGAGTTACCTTTTAGGTATATCTAAAGAGGAATTTATAGATTTTACTAATAAATTCTTTGACGATTATGAGGTGAAAAATTATGAATAGTACCATGGCAGTTATTATAAATCTTCCAACATTATTTTTATTGTATATTATGATATATTTTACTCAATCTTTAAGTGGAAAAAGACAGTTTTATGGAATTAGTTTAAATAGTGATTATTTTACTAAGGATGACTTTAAAGCCTTAGACAAGAAATTTAAATTGCTAGTTACCATAGGATTTATTGTATTTGCAATAATTACATTAATATGTGTTTATGTGTTTAAAGCTTATGAATTTTCTTCTATATTTCCCATATTAGTCTTTTGTTTATATCAGTTTGGTGTATTTGTCTATATCCATAACAAGGTAAAAGCTTTGAAAAAAGAATTATCAATAGAAATAAAGGATTTAGAATTAGAAAGAACTCCTCTAGTATTAGACACAGATTTTATTAATGAAAAAAATAGAATTATAAAAAAATATTCCATATTATTTATAATTCCTGTAGTTGTTACTGTGCTAATGGGAATTTATACGCTTACACAATATAATTCTATGCCTGATATTATACCCACTCATTGGGGTATAACTGGTGCACCTGATGCTTTTTCACAAAAATCCCCTACATCTGTTTTAGGACCCATAATTATGAGTGTTGGAATTGGAATTATTATTTGTATTAGTTCTATATACTCTCTAAAAACTAGAGGCAAATTAAATATTGATGATATTGCAAAAAGTAAAAAACTTCATTTAAATTACTTAAAGAAATTTGCACTTACTTTTTTCGTCCTAAATTTATCTTGTCAAGTTTTATTTATTACTATATTGATTGCAACTGCTAATGCAAGTGGCGTTAATGTTTTTGTTATGTGTACTTGTGCAATATCACTAATTGTAGCTGCAATTTACCAAACGTATTTATATTATAAATCACCTAGTAAATCAAAATCTGCTGTTTATTCAGTAGATGACGACGATAATAACTGGTTATTAGGTACTTTTTATAATAATCCTAATGATCCCTCTTTATTTGTACAAAAAAGATTTGGTGTTGGATGGACTGTAAATATAGGAAATACTAAAGGAAAAATATTATTTATTTCTCCTTTTATAATAATTATATTTATATTAATTATTGCTTTTGGTATATAGTCAATTATACAACTAGGTAAAAAGTCGACGAATAAGTTTTCGTCGACTTTTTACTATCTATATATTTATTTCAATTTGTTCAAATTCGTCTTCATTATTAGATCTGTTATCTATAAGATTAACTACTTTGTCATATAAATAGTCAAACAATTTACTATATAAGGATCCAAAAACATTACTTGCTATACGAAATACTATGGTATTTGTTAAACCTAGTGTTACAACTGCGGATGGTAATGCAGAAAAACTATTTACTACTGTTTGCCATTCATAAGTAGCACAAAAACCAATCATTACTCCAGCCACCAGCGGCATTATAGTTATAAGATTTTCTGGCAATATCATATAAATAAGAAAAAATGTAATGGATCCAACAATTGCAAATACTATTCTTTTATTACAACGTATGCTTAATTTTTCCTTAGTTGTTTGTTGAATTACTGACATACATGCAAAAGCTATCCACATAGTTTTAGGAAAATGAAAAAATTCTCCTATTAGTACTGCAGTATTTACTCCAAGGGCAAGTTTTAACTGCCATCTACTTCTCTGTGTGTTTATATCAAAACCTTTTATAACATCTAAAATAGTATTATCGTATTCTTTTTCTGCTTTTTTGTGTTTAATATAAAATATTGAGGCTACAATTATACCTCCAAGTAATAATCCAATAACACGAGATATGTATGCTTCTATGCTACTAACACTATTACCATATAAAAGAAAATATGATAATATTAGCACTATGTGATTTGCATATGTGGTGTTATGACAAGTTAATACTACTATAGTTATTATTGAAGTAAAGTTAATAATAAATCCTAATACTGGATTTAATATATTTGATAAATAGGGACTAATTGCATATATTAAGAAAACTCCAATTAATGTAATTGCCGACTGTTTTATTTTGAAATCTAAATTTGCAAATCTAAAAGTTAGTATTAATATTACTGTTACAACACCTACTATACTATTGTCTTTTCCAAAAATATTACTAAAAGACGACACTACTAAAATGCAAAATAGCATACATAAAATATTTTTAGTTATTAATGCTCCTGTATATTTTTGTTTTAGTTTTTTATCTGATTCTTCTTTTATCAAGGGTTTCAGTTGTGCTGCCCCTAGTTGCATAGCCTGATAAAAACTCATTCTTCACTCTCCTATTCTTCATTCATTATCTTATTTGCTTTTTCAATAGATGAAATCAATTTGAAAAACTCTTCATCACCTAATTTTTTACGTAACTTATATATTGGCGATAAATAAAATTCATATATTTTTTGCAACTCTTTTCTTCCCATCTCTGAAATACAAACAGAGTAGCTTCTTTTATCATTTATATCTGGTTTTTTTGTTACATATCCATTTTTACTTAAACTATCTATTAGTCTACTTACAATTGTTTTATTTAAGCACATTGCTTTGCTAAGTTTAATGGGTGTCATACCTTCTTCATTCTTAATAAGTTGAGACAATAAATCATATTCTTGGTTTGTTCTTTCAAGTGCTGGTGTATAACGATGCACTAATGTTCTACTAAACAATCTTACTTCATTCATTTTCATTGTCATATCTATCCAATCAAAATTATCCATTTCTTCACCTCTTTATAATATAGTTTACTTTGTTAACTATATTTTATATAATATGCAATTTAGTTCACTTTGTCAACTATCTTCAGCGTACAAACTCTCAATCCAAAGTTATTTTTATACCTTAACCCTTGCATAGGCTCTACGAACATTGTCTCCAGCTCTACCTTCTAATTTATTGCCATAATAAAAAATAGAGTTGATAAGTTGCACTAATGCACGTATTTATCAACTCTAATATAATATTTTATATTTATTTTTTAACTTTGCTACAAGCTTCTAAACATTTTCGTTCCTTTATTTTTTAATAATTTATAGACAATAAAAATACTTATAACAGTAATTATATTACCAAATATTAAAAATGTATTAATGTTGCTTATGCCTAAAATATATCCTAGTCCACAAATTAAAGCTATAAACGCTACATTAGAAATCATACTTATTATTACACTTGCTCCTCTTTTTACAACAGCTACATCACTTGTAAAATCCATTTTTGGATAAAGTAAATTAATAAATATCCCAAGTGTAGCACTAAATATTGAAATCAAAATAATTGTAAGTATTACTAAAGCTGTAGATTTTATATCAAATCCCAACCTAAATGATAAAGTCATAAAACAAATTATAGCTATGGGCATAGTTAAAATAATATTTAATAAAATCTTGCTTTTAAAAATATCCATTTCTTTAATTGGAGAAGATTTTAAAATCCATAAGTTTTTACCCTCTAAAGAAATTGAAACACAAGTCGTATTAGTCATTATTATACAAAATAATGTTATACCTATAATTTGAAGTACTATCATCTCTTTTACTACAGCTATTTCTAATATTTGAGCAATTTTATCATATCCTATTACAACTATTGCAACAGTAAATATGAATAACATTATCATACCTACAAAAGTATTCATTACATATATTGTTGATGAAAAATATCTTTTAAATTCTTTTTTTAATAAGGCTATTACAGGCTTTGATGATTTTAGGCCTTTAAATTTATAATTATTCGTCTTGTAAGTTTCACTTAATTTGCTGTTTATCTTGTTAAAATTATTTGCAAATATATATACAAATAAAACTGTTGGAACTATGGAAATTAATACAAATGTTAATAAAGATCCTATATTATCATTTTTTAATGCATCTACAAAATAATAGGCAGGAATATATAATTTTTGTGTAGCTTCAATAATAGAACTACTATTTTGGATAAGGCTCATCATAACATTTTGTAGATTAAATGATAAAAGTAAAATTATAGCAACTAATGATAAATTTAATATTATTGATAGTAAATTATTTTTCTTACTTCTTGATGAAATATTTGTAATTATAAATGCTATAATTGATGAAATTATTGTTGGTATTAATGGTGTTGTCAAAATTAATATTATTAAAAAGGGAAAGTATAATATTCCAGTATCAACTTTTATAAAATATACTATTCCAGGTATAAGCAAAAATGGTATGGCAAATAAATAATTATTAATAACTAGCATTATAATTTTACTACTTAATATGCTAGATTGATTTATTGGTAAACTTGCTAACATTTCATAATCTTTACTTTGGAAAAGATATGAAGATGCTTTATAAATTGAAGTAAAAAATGTTGCCATTGTACATCCAATAATGCCTAAAATAAGAAGTAGTTCCATTTGGTTTATTTTAACTAAGAAATCTGATAAATAAAAACATGCCATAAAACCATAAACACTTAACATGATCACAGTAAATACTATTATCAAAACCATGCATATTGCTTTTATTTTATCATTTTTATCAGCGTATTTTAATTTATTAATTCCACTTTCATTTATTAAATTATTTTTCATTAACAAAGCTAAATTACCCATTATCAATCATCTCCATAAATATATTTTCAAGGGATTTATCACCTTTAACTTTCTCAGTTTCTCCACAAGTTACTAATTTTCCATCTTTAATTATGGCAATTTTATCACATATTTTTTCTGCTACTTCTAATACATGTGTAGAGAAAAATATACAACCACCATGTTTACAAAATTCCTTCATAATTACTTTTAAAGTAAATGCTGCTTTAGGATCTAATCCTACAAAAGGTTCATCTAATATTAATATCTTAGGACTGTGAATTAATGCGGATATAATAGCTAGCTTTTGTTTCATTCCATGGGAATAAGATGAAATTAAATCTCCTAAGGCCTTATCTATTTCAAATTCCTTTGAGTAATATTTTATTTTTTCTTCCCTTTCTTTTTTCTCTACTTTAAATATATCTGCAATAAAGTTTAAATATCCTATTCCAGTAAGACTTTCATATAGATCTGGATTATCAGGAATATAAGCTATCTCTTTTTTACATTCTATTGGATATTTTTTTATGGATTTTGAATTTATTAATACATCTCCTTCTTCAAAGTTGTGTATTCCAACTACGGATTTTATTGTAGTAGTTTTACCAGCTCCATTATGTCCTATAAATCCAAATATTTCTCCTTCTTTAACTTCCATAGATATATTATCTATGGCCTTTTTATTTTTATATGACTTAGTTAAATTTATTATTTTTAACATTTTATCTCCCTCTTTATATATTTTATAGTTTTTCTATCTGTTATATATAATATATAACAGATAGTATGTTTGCGCAACATTTTTATAATAGTTTTTTTATTCCAATAAATCATAATTCAAAGTTTCTAATTTTTATGTTTTGTATACAACATTAAATACTCTACTTTCTATTCACAAGTATATAAACTATAATTATAATTAAATACAAAAGTAAATTACTAATTGGAGGAATACATATTGGAGTCACTTACTATTTATCTAATCGTTTGTCCCCTTGTCTTTCTTGGTGGATTTGTTGATTCAATTGCTGGGGGTGGTGGGTTTATTTCACTTCCTGCCTATATGATGTCTGGTTTACCTGTTCATATGGCAATTGGAACAAACAAATTAAGCTCAGCCATGGGAACTTCCCTAGCCACATATAGGTTTGCAAAAAAAGGATATATTAATTTAAAAACAGCCATATACTGTGCAATTTGTGCCTTAATTGGGTCTATGATGGGCGCAAAAACAGCCTTGTTGATTGATGATAAGATTTTCAAGTTAATTATGCTTGTTATTTTACCTATAACAAGCTTATATGTTATTTTTAATAAAAGTTTAGAGAGAAATAAAAAACAATGCAATGGTGAAGATGATTTTTCATATAAAAAAACTTTGATTATAGCTATGACTGTAGCTTTGTTTATAGGTTTTTATGATGGGTTTTATGGACCTGGTACTGGAACTTTTTTAATGATAGCTTTAACTAGTTTTGCTCATATGACTTTAAATGAGTCTGCTGGAATTACTAAAGTTATTAATTTAACTACTAATATAACTAGTTTATGTGTTTTTCTTTTAAATGGGAAAGTAATGTTTGGCCTAGGCCTTGTTGCAGGTTTCTTTGGAATTGCAGGAAATTATATTGGCACTAATCTATTTTCAGATAAGGGTGTTAAGGTTGTAAAACCTCTTATGATTGTAGTATTATCCATATTTTTTATAAAGCTTATTATGGAGACAATATAAAAATACTATGTTAATTAATAAAAAATTTTGTAGAAATCAAAAATAAAGTGGGTATCATATCTGATCCCACTTTATATATTTTAAGTATTAACACCTTATTTTTCTCTTTCATTAAGCCAAGAAATTATATCTTTAATTACTTCTTCTTTATTTATTTCATTTAACATTTCATGTCTACCACCTTCGTATAGCTTACATGAAACCTTTTTAACACCTAAATTCACATATCTATCTTTAAGTCTAAGAACACCTTTCCCATTTTTCCCGACTGGGTCTTTATCTCCAGACATAATATAAATAGGTAAATCCAAAGGAACTTTCTTTAAGTTTTCTTTATCTTCAACTTCTTGCAAACCTTTTATAAAATCATAGAAGAATCCACAAGTAAATAGCACACCACAGAAAGGATCATCTATATACTTTTGTACTTCTTTTTCATCTCTACTTAGCCAATCAAAGTCAGTTTTAGATGGTTTAAATCCTTTGTTATTTCCACCAAATATTAAATTGTCCAACTTCTTACTTCTATGTCTTCTTCCATGTTTTTTTATTTCAGATTTTGATATTAATTGAGCTACTTTTAAAATCTTACCATGTTTACCGTTTGATCCAGATAGTATTAGACCTGCTAAATTGTCACCATATTCCATTATATATCTTTGACTAACAAAAGAACCCATACTGTGTCCAAATAAATATATTGGCAAATGAGGATTTTCTTCCTTAATTATGTTAGTAAGAATATTCATATCTTCTACTAAACATGTAAATCCATCTTTTTCTGCTAAATATCCAATATTATCTATAGTTTTAGCTGTTATACCGTGACCTCTATGATCATTTATATAAACAACATAACCATTTTTAGTTAGTTCTTGTGCAAATTCTTTATATCTAATTGCTGTTTCTGACATACCATGAGCTATTTGTACCACTGCTTTTGGTTTTATGTTTTCACTTGTATATTTATAAACATGTATATTTAAATCTTCTTTTCCTTTAAAATAAAATTCTTTACACTTCATTATTTTACCTCATCTAAATATGTTTTTAAGAGTATTAAAATGATTATTTTAATACTCTATTATTTATTTTACTACTTTATGCAATTAGATACTTCTGTGAAAATCACGCCTAGTCCAAATGCCCCTGCATCTGGATGACCTAAACTTCTCTCTCCAACTGTTCCTGCACGTCCCATACGTGCTACTATTTTTTCTGTAGATTTGGCACCATCTACAGCAGCTGTTGCGCCAAGATCAAAGGCCTCTTTAAAAGTATGATTTTCTTTTGCACTTTTAGTCCAAACATCTGCACAAGGAACTAGGGCATCTATAAGAGTCTTATCCCCAACAACTGCACCACGTCCAAATGATCTCTCACCTGTAGTTTGAATTCCTTTGACTGATGCTTGCATCATGTTGGCGAAATCTTCTATATTTAACTCTTGTTTATTTCCTACTTCTCTAGAAGCTGCTCTAAAAGCAGATCCCCATATAGGGCCTGACGCTCCTCCACAATGCTCCATTATAACCATAGAACAGTCGTCTAGGAATTTGCTTATAGTTAAGTTATCCTGTAATAATATTTCCTTCCACTCTCTTTTTAATTGTTTGAATCCTTTTGCAACACTCATGCCAAAGTCTCCGTCACCTGCAAAAGAGTCTAGTTCGCAAAATGGAACTTCGTTTTCTATTATTACTTCACTCATTTTGTCCACTATATATATCATATTGTCTAGTGTTATTTTTTCATCAACTACATGTGCCATTTCTTCTTTTGATTCAACTTCAAAAGATGTAAGCGCAAGCTCTTCATTTGTATCTAAAGGAGAATACTTAACATAGTCAACTGGTCCACTAACCTTAAAGGCTGGTGTATCACTTTCACATGATAATAATTCTTTTAACTCTTCATCAAGCTTCATTATAGACACAGATGCTCCTGCCATATCTATACTTGTCATGTAATTTCCTACAAAAGTTCTGTTTATTTTTATATTTTTCTTAGATAATTCACCTGTGACAGAGTTATTAAATAAATATAATTCTTGTAAAGGTGTTCCCCCAAATCCATTTATTAATAAGGCGATTTCATCAGTTTCATTTAACTGCATATCCTTTGATAAGGCATCCACAATTTTTCTAGTTAAGTCATCTGCTGTAGTAATTTTTTCTCGTTTTATACCTGGCTCCCCATGTATACCTACACCAAATTCCATCTCGTCTTTTGCTATTTCAAATGTTGGAGTTCCTTTTGCTGGCACTGTACAAGAAGTAAGTCCAAAACCTAAACTTCTAACATTGTCAGCTGCCTTTTGTGCTACAGTTTTTACTTCTTCTAAAGACAGACCTTTTTCTGCTGCTGCACCTGCAATTTTATGAACAAACACAGTTCCTGCAACACCACGTCTTCCTACTGTATATAAGCTATCTTCCACTGCTATATCGTCATCTACTTTTACATAATCTACAGTTATTTTATCTTCACTTGCTAAATGAGCAGCATTTTTGAAATTCATCATATCTCCACTGTAGTTTTTTATTATAAGCAAAGTACCTTTTTCACTGGCAGTAGCTTTTATTCCTTGATAAACTTGAATTTGAGATGGGGATGCAAATACATCTCCACATATGGCTGCATCTAGCATTCCTTTTCCTATAAAACCTGCATGAGCTGGCTCGTGGCCGCTACCTCCACCACTTATTAAGCTTACCTTATTTTTATTTATTTCTTTTTTCTTTATTATTTTATACTTTTTTACAAACTCTAACTCAGGGTGAGCTAAGGCTATTCCGTTACACATTTCCATAACAACATTTTCTGGTTTATTTATGATTTTTTTCATCTATTCCACCTCATAAGCTATATTTTAAATTTAAACTACTATAAACTGTATAAATATAAGTACCTGTTTTATAAAGTACTTATATTTATGATTTATTTTTTATATCCTATTTATTATTTTTATAGTTTTTCCCAAGTCTATCAGCAGTTATAATTGCAGCTGCCACAGCTTCTACACTTATAGGGAATGGCATAGAATGTACTGATTCTTCTGGTATACAAGATTTTGCTGCAACTTCCATTAACTCTTCTTCACTTATTTCATCTACCCCTATATCTTCTAAACAAACTGGTAAACCAACTTCCACACAGAAGCCTAATACTTGATTTATTTCTTCTTCAGATGCATTTTCTAGTACTAACTGAGCCAAAGTACCAAAGGCAACTTTTTCACCATGGAAATACTTATGTGTTCCTTCTAATATAGTAAGGCCGTCATGTATAGCGTGGGCTGCTGCAAGTCCTCCACTCTCAAAGCCAAGTCCTGATAAAAGGATATTTGCTTCTATTATATTTTCAAGGGCTGGAGTAACTAAATTGCAATCACAAGATACTTTTGCCTTAGGTCCATCAGCAAGTAAAGTTTCGTAACATAATTTTGCAAGGGCAAAAGCAGTATTAGTACCTTTTGCTGGTGATGTTAAGTTTTCTCTTGCTCCACAAGGAAGACCAGCATTTACATTTGAATATGATGCTCTTGTTGCTCTAGCTTCAAAATAAGTTGATAAGGCATCACCCATTCCAGATACTAAAAATCTAGTAGGTGCTTTAGCTATTACAGTTGTATCTATTAACACAACACTTGGGCTTTGTTTAAAATATGCGTAGTCATCAAAAGATCCATCTGGAGTGTATAGTACTGCTGAATGACTAGTAGGTGCATCTGTTGCTGCAATTGTTGGAACTATTATTAAAGCTTCACCTTCAGCCACACATTTTGCAGTATCTATGGCTTTACCTCCACCAAGTCCTATTGTACAATCACAGTTATTTTCTCTTGCTACTTCTTGTAATCTTACTACTTCTTGTCTTGAGCATTCTCCTGTAAATCCACTTTCCACAAAAGTAATATTAAACTTGTCGCAAGTTTTCTCAAGTTTATCTTTTACACGATTTACATCATCTGGATGTGCTATAAGTAGTGCTGATTTTCCGAAAGTTTTTACGAAATAACCTAAATTTAATAATTCATCTTCACCTTGAACATATTTTGTTGGACATATTAATGCTTTTCTCATATTTTAATTACTCCCATCTATTTTAATTTTATTTTGTTGAAATTTTATATTTTAATTATAATATCGTTTTCCTTTTTAATCATTAGGCTTACATGTCATAAAATTACAATTTGTAATCGTAATTTTATGAACTAAAATGATAAAATTGTACTATTTCTACTTTTCGTTAAGTACTTAACTATTTTTTTACACATAAAAATATATTGCTCTTTGTAAAAAATTAACTTCCCAACATGTAAAAAAGCTATAAATATAATAGAGTTCATCTCTTTTATATTTATAGCTTTCTTAATATTATCATTAAATTGTTAATATTTTATTTATAAATAAAACTTATATAAATTTTCTGTGAATTCATTGATTTTTACATATTTTTATAATATTTTCTATAAACAGAAGGTGTTACTCCTTCATGTTTTTTGAAAATCTTAATAAAATAGCCTGGTTCATTAAATCCAAGTTCATCACTTACTTGACTTACACTCATATCACTTTCTTCCAAAAGTTCTTTAGCCCAATTAATTTTCAATTTTGAAATATAATTAGAAAAACTATCTCCCATTTCCTTTGAAAACAATCTACTAAAATAACTTTGACTTATATGACAAACCTTCGCCATATTTTCAACAGTAATATTTTCACTTTTATTTTTGTATATATAATCAATTGCTGGCTTTAATGTGGAACTAATTTTTTTATCACATTCATATTGTGAAACATAGGCGTCAATCATAGCATTTGATATTCCCTTTTTTAATTTTTCAATATTATCTACACTATATCCTTGGAAAAAATCTTCATCTATTTCTTTATTACTACCAATGGATTTTTTGTACATTTCTAAAATCAAATTTTTATCTAATGCTTCCTCCACTAAGTAATTACAAAGAGAAGACAACATATTAGCTATATTTTGCACTTCTTCATAAGTAAGTAAAGGCAGCTGCTCATAATATTTTTTATATTGTTCCAAAACTTCTATAGACAACGGGTCATTGGAGGTATCTACTATTTTTTCCATATCTTTAGCATAATTATCACTTAATTTAACTTGACCTGCCATTATTGCCCCCATGTACCTACCATCAATAATTATAGGCACTGCCACATCTACTATATTGTAGTGGCACAAGTAAATATATGGTTCATTTGATCTAACAGCTTCTAGCCCACCTCTAGAGTCACATTTTTGACAATATTTCACCATTTGAGGATGATTTCTTACAGATTGGCAAAACCTAGAACATTTACTATGTTTACTTATGGGATTTCCCTTATAATCAACGGTTATAATAGCCATGTTTGTAACTAAAGATAAATTATCTTGAAGAGTTTGCCATTTTTTAAAATCTATTACTTGGTCCAAATTTATTTTTTCTTTTTTCAATTTGTAACCCTCCTCTATAATACGATTATTGGTTTACTACAAATATGAAGATTACAATGTAAGTTTGTATGAATTTTCTTTAAGCCACTTTTCACTTTTCCTAAAATCAGGTAATATTTCTTCTACAAGATTATAAAAATCTTTTGAGTGATTCATATGAACCAAGTGTGAAAATTCATGAACAATAATATAATCTATTACATCCACTTTTGCCATGGAAATTCTTGAATTAATATAAATAGTTTTTTTAGATGTACAACTTCCCCATCTTTTCTTTTGTTCTTTAATTTTAATTATATTAGGGACTAGCTTATTCATCATTGGTTTTTCAATTTTCAATACTTCAAGTCTTTTCAAAACTATTTTTTCACTTTCTATTTTGTACCACTTTTTAAGTTCATTTTTAATATACTCACCTTCATTATTGTTAGTAGTAATAATTAAGTTTTTCTCCTTTATATCTATATGACAATAATTTTTTTTATTATTTTGAGTATTTTTATCTTCGACTATTTTTAGTTTGTATTCCTCTCCTAAGTAATAAAAAATCTCATCATTTACATATTTTCTTTCCTTAAAACTTTCATTCACATTTTCAAATTTATCTAAAGTCTTCATTATCCAAGATGATTTTTCCTCAAGTACTTTTTTTAAAAATGAAATAGATACAGATCTTGGACTAATTATTTCTATAGTATTTTTTGGAATTATCCTAATTGAAATATTTTTTCTTTTTCTATATTCAACTTTAACTCCTATATTTTCTTCTTTATATAAAAAACTAATGGAGTTATTTTTATTATTTAAAAGTACTTCATATTCTTCTCTCATTTTTCTCTCCCAAGCTATATATTTATCTCACAGTGCATGTGATTTTTCACATCTTCACCTTTCACAGTATAACCTTGTCCTTTTGAACAAAATATGGAATTGGAAGTATAAAGCATATCACTATCTTTATCGTAATTTCTTTTTTGTAAAACCTCTTCACTATTGTGGCATTGATCATATCCATCATAATTAAAAGTGATTCGCCCTCTACCCTTAGTAAAGGATATTAGCTCTAATGGATAATCCATAAACTCACTTACAGGACCTCTTCCACTTATTACTGACTTATTGTTACTAGAATCTTTAATATGGAAGCTTCCACTCATTTTTTGAATATCTGAAATTACTCTTCCCAAATAATCATTGTCTATTTCTATTTTAAATTTATAATAAGGCTCTAGCAATATGTTTTCCACTTGTTCTAGTCCTTGTCTTAAAGCTCTAAATGTAGCCTGCCTAAAATCTCCACCTTCAGTATGCTTGTTGTGTTCTTTTCCAGTTAAAAGAGTTATTTTAACATCTGTAACTTCATATCCACCAAGTATACCTCTATGACTTCTTTCAAATATATGAGTTTTTACTAAGTTTTGGTGACCAACTGTAATATTATCCACATGTGCTAAACTTTCAAAGCTTATTCCACTATTTCTTTCATTTGGTTCAATTTTTAGAACAACTTCTGCATAATGTCTTAATGGTTCAAAGTGACCTATACCTATGGCTGTATCCTTTATAGTTTCTTTATATAAAATTTCACAAGGACCAAAATCCACATTTAAGTTAAATCGTTGTAAAACTATTTCTTTTAATACTTCCAATTGGATTTTACCCATTATATTTATCTTAATTTCTTTAAGATCTTCATTATATATGGGATTTAGTGAAATTTCTTCTTCTCCTAAAATTCTAAAATAAGAGTAAACATCTTTAATATTTACATTTTCATCAAATAATACTTTTGTACTAAGTGTTGGCACTATAAAGTTATTGTCTTCAGTGTTTAGCGTAGAGAGTTTATCCTCCTCTTTACTTAATACTATAAAATTAGAAGGATAAGTTTGGCTTAGCCCTTTTATAGCTACTATTTCTCCAGCATAAGCTTCATCTCTATTTATAAATTTATCTCCCTTATAAATTCTTATTTCATTTACTTTTTCTCTTAATATATGCTTTTGTGCCATGTAACTTAGTTCATCTTTAATTTTTAACTTACCTGACATAACTTTTATAAATGTTAATTTTTGTTTGTTTTCTTCACTTTTTATTTTATATACTTTTCCAATAAAATTTTCATTATAGTTTGTTACACTTAGACAATCCAATACTTCTAAAAGATTGTCTACATTTTCATCAAACAAAGCTGATCCAAATACACAAGGATAAATATTGCAACTATTAAATAAAGCTTTTATTTTTTCAAACCATAAATCATAATCAAAATTTTCATCTAAAAATCTTTCTAATAATTCTTCATCTTTTTCTGCAATAAATTCTATTAATTCTTCACTCATTTTATTGTTTAATTCATTTGTAAAATCAAATATGTCCTTAGATAAGTTTTCTTTTAAACTTATATTTATCTCATCTTTATTAGATATATCTCTATCCATTTTATTTACAAAGACAATAGTTGGAATATTATGTTCTCTTAAATAGTTAAATATGGTTTCACTATGAGACTGAACTTTTTCCACACCACTTACTATTAAAATAGCATAATCTAGCATTTTTAAACTTCTCTCCATTTCAGGACTAAAATCCACATGTCCCGGAGTATCTATTAAATAGTAATTTGTGCCTTTGTAGTTAAAGTAGCCTTCCTTTGAAAATACAGTTATACCTCTTTGTCTTTCTATATGATTGTTATCAAAGTATGAATCTTTGTGATCTACCCTTCCTCTTTTTCTTATGGAATTTGTATGATAAAGTATTTGCTCACATAAAGTAGTTTTTCCACTATCCACATGAGCTAAAATACCGATTATTTTATTCATCTTACACCTCATTTTTTATAATATATAAACTTATCTTATCATATTGTATAATCATTAGTAAAATAGATTAAAAATAAAATGACTGGCATATTAACTTAGTCATATACTACCTGTTTTCATTGACAAATTTATTATTTTTATTTAATATTATATACGATAGCCATTCTCACTTGTAAATTGATTATAATTGAAAATAATATTCTATCATGTCCGTATTTTTTATTTATTAATATATTGGCATTAAATTTATACTAGAAATTAAGGAGTAAAATAAGATGTTAAATATAAATTATATCTCAGAAACATTTTATAATTGCTGTAATATACCTATTAAAGCAATATCTAAAGAATATAATGAAATCTATAAATTTGGATACAATGATTATTTAGATCAGCTGTACCCAAAAGATAAAATAAATGACTTTATATTAAATGAAATGAATAGTAATAAAGATATTTACACTCTATCTATTGATAATGAAATTCAATATATTATTACAGATGCTTGTAATGTTTTGTTTATCCTAGGTCCCATATCAACAAATCCTTCTAATAAGTTAGTTTGCTATAAGCCAGCTACTTGTTTTGAATATATAGAGTGTATGCTGTGCAAAATAATTGAAAATAATCTTATTTATGACGTTAACAGTCGTTCATATAATATATATGTTAGAAAAGCAATACATTATATACATAAGTATTACCATGAGGATATATCCATAGATGATTTATGTGAAAAATTAAATATAAATAAGTCATATTTTTGTAACTTATTTAAAAAATCCACAAGTCAAACCTTTTCTAATTTTTTGAATTATTTTAGAGTGGAAAAGAGTAAAAAGTTACTTGAAGATCCTAAACTCTCTTTATTAGAAGTGGCTTTAGATGTTGGTTTTACAAATCAAAACTATTATACAATTGTTTTTAAAAAAATAACTAAACAAACTCCTTCAGCTTATAGAAAATCAATGGTTTCTCTCAAAAATCAAGTATATTAGTATTATCTCTAGAATATAATCTATAAATATTTCCTTTTAATTGCATACAATAATATTTTAAATTTAAAGACGTTGATTTATCAACGTCTTTAAATAGTTTTGTATATAAAGGTAGGTGAAAAGATGTATAATCTAGATTTAAACATAGTAAGCACTTTAATATTATCCATTGTATTATATTTGTTTGGAAATTTTCTTACTAATAAAATCTACATCCTTAATAAATTATGTATTCCCTCTCCCGTTGTAGGGGGTCTCACATTTTCATTATTTGTTTTTATTTTAGAATATTTTAAAATAGTAAATGTATCTATGAATACTCTTCTTATGCCATATTTTATGTCATTTTTCTTCACAATAGTAGGGCTAAATGTGAGCTTTAAGTTGTTAAAAAAAGGAGGAAAAGTTTTAATTATTTATTGGTTACTATGTGCTCTTTTAGGATTTTCTCAAAATATAATAACTTTTGTTTCATCAAAACTTTTAAACATTAATCCTCTTTTAGGTTTAATGTGCGGCAATATCTCTATGGAAGGTGGACATGGTTATTCTTTGGCTTTTGGAAGGACTCTAGAATCTTTAGGTGTAACTAATGCTTGTAGCGTAGGGTTTGCTTCTGCTACTTTAGGTTTAATTATGGGTGGAATAATTGGAGGTCCTGTTGCCAAGATTTTAATTGAAAAGTATCATTTAAAGTCTTCAAATATACATAAAAAAAATAAATCCGCTGTAATAAGCAGTAACTCTTCTATATTAGATATTAATGAAACTTTATTCTTTGAACAAATTTTAATTGTTTTGGTTTCTATGAGTATTGGTAGTGCTTTAGCAAACATTATTAATGTATATTTTCATATAGTTGTACCTAGTATTGTTGGTTGTATATTTATTGCAGTATTATTTAGAAATTTTAACGATAAGGCTAAAATTATGACTATGGATTTTAAACTACTAAATTTTTTACAAGAATTATCCCTTGGTATGTTTTTGACTATGGCTCTTATGAGTATTGACTTTTTCACTTTGTCTAGTTTATTTGGACCTATAGTTTTTATAGTAATTTGCCAAGTATTATTTATTGTTATATTTACTACTACACTTGCTTTTAGGGCTCTGGGTAAAGATTATGACGCTGCAGTAATGATAAGCGGAATGTTGGGTCACGGCCTTGGGGCAACTCCTAATGCGTTGGCTAATATGGGTTCAATAACTAATAAATATGGACATAGCCAAAGTGCCTATTTAGTAGTGCCCTTAGTTGCAGCTTTTTTGCTAGATATTTTCAGTATTCCATGTATTCTATTTTTTATTAATATTCTTACATAAACAAAATTTCCACAAAATATATTATCATACTATTTAATTAATTTTTTTATTAACTTTATTTTTAAATATAAAATACCTTAAATTATCATATTTGTATTAAATTTATAAAAAATATCATAATAATAATAGTAAAGTAAATATTATGAAGGAGGTACATTATGAATAGCAATTTAAATTGCATTGTTTCAAATTGTGCTTATAATAAATCTGGTTATTGTTATGCTTCACATATAAAAATAGAAGGCTTTGAGGCTACTGTTACTCCAGAAACTTACTGTGAAAGTTTCATAAGTAAAGCAGAGGCTAATTTTACAAGTAGTGTAAATGATAGTACACTAACTAATACTCAAAACATTTCTTGTAGTGCCAAAAACTGTACATATAATATTCAAGGGGCTTGTAATGCAAATCATGTTCTTATTAATATGAAAAATGCCCTTTGTGATACATTTAGACTTAAGCATTAGTATATAAAAAAAGAGAGGTTACCCTCTCTTTTTTTAATTTATTTTCTTTTCCATAGCAGCAATCATTTTTGCTTTTATTATTTCTGCCAATACTACTGTTTTAATTCTTGGATTTTCAATATGATCATATATAGGGTCTAAATACTCAACTTCTACACTTCCCGAATTAATTTTACCCACTGGTTCATATCCTTCATAAGTACTTCTAGAGTTTTTTATTACCATGGGTACTATAGGGCATTTAGCCTTATATGCTATTTTTAGAGATCCAGCTTTAAAATCAGAAACTAAAGCATTAGGGTCTTTTACCCAAGTCAAATCTCCTTCAGGAAAAACAGCCATACTTTGACCGTTCTTTATATTTTCTGAGGCTTTAATTATACTTTTCATACCTTCTCTATTATTTTCTCTATTTATAAAAACACACTTTATTATGTTTAGCCAGTGACTAACAATAGGTATATGTCTCCATGTAGGCACGTCAGCAATTATAACACCTACTGGCTTTTCTATACTAGATACCAAGATATAACTATCTAACATGCTGGCATGATTTGATACAAATAGGACCTCTTCTTTAGGTACTTTTTCTTTACCTGTGATTTTTATCTTTATTTTGACTAAATTAAGAGATCTTTTTGCATGATTTTTTACAAATCTAAATTTTTCAATACTACTATATTTTTTTTCATTGTACTTTATTTTTATCAGCTCTGGTATAGACAATATAAATCCAAAAAATTGATATAATGCAAACTTAATATAATTAAACACTAACTCCACTCCTTAAAATAATGTTAACAATTAATTCTAGCACACTTTGATTTATTTTTTAAGTATTTATATTTTGTTATAAAATCAGTAAGTCTATGAATATAAATTAATAAATAGATAAAGCTTTTCTATGTAAAGGAGGATAAATATGGCATCTACCATAAAAAACTATAATGATAGATTAGTTATCATAAATATAAACTCTCATACAGGTGATAAAATTAAACTAAATCTGCCTGTGGAGTTTGTAAAAAAACTAATAAAAAACAATGCTTTGAATTTTTTTATATTTGAAGAAGAAATAGTTGATACACAGAAAATGATAAAATCTCTCTTAGACTCTTTTAATTACAATCTAACAGGAGAAATTCTTAATTTGGAAAGATATAATGGTGATTTAGTAAAAATTAAAATTCAATAAATTAATACCATAATTAAAAAAGTTGTCTCCTAAGAGACAACTTTTTTAGTTTGATTCAACTTGATTAGCTATATTACATGCATGATCTGATACTCTTTCTAAATTTGTTAATAAATCTAAGAATAGTACTCCAGAATCAATTGTACATTTTCCTTCATTTAATCTTTCCATATGAGTTTTCTTATAAAGCTTATTAAGAGCATCTACTTCGTCTTCTACTTTATATATTTCAGCTAAATCTTTTTTATTATTTTCGCCTAAACAACTTAATGAAGACTTGAAGTTTCTTTGAGCTTTATTGTATATGTTAGTCATTTCTTCAATAGCACCTTTAGAGAATTCTAAGTCTTTATCTATTGCTATTTTAGATAATTCAGATATATTTTCAGCATGGTCAGATACTCTTTCAATATCATTAACTGTATTGAATAATAAGTCAACTTTGCTTCTTTCCTCATCATTTAATGATGACTTAGAAAGTTTTAATAAATAGTTTAATATTTCTTTTTGTAATGTATTTACAGTTTCTTCATGTTTTTCTGTTTTATTAACAGATTCTATTGATTTATTTAATAAAGAATCCATAGAAGATTCTAATGCATAATTTGCTTTTTCACCCATTCTTAAAACTTCTTTAACTGTGTTTCCAAGAGCTATAGATGGAGTTTGAAGAATTCTTTCATCTAAGTATTTAGTTTTAACAGATGCTTCACTTTCTTCTTCAGTTATTGGCATAAGTTTTAATACTATTTTTACTATATATTTTGCAAATGGTAATAAAATTAATACATTTACTACGTTGAATATTGTATGAGCATTTGCTATTTGTCTAGCTGCATCATTTGGATCTAAGTACTGAACAACCATACTTATTGGTTTACCTAATATTAGCATAAATATTATTGTTCCTATTACGTTAAATGTTAAATGCATTGTTGCTGCACGTTTGGCATTTCTAGATGCACCTATACTTGATAATAATGAAGTAACACAAGTTCCTATATTATCTCCATACAGTATTGGAAGTGCTGCACTAAGTGGTATTAACCCTTGTGACGCTAAAGCTATAAGCATACCCATAGATGCGGAAGAACTTTGTATTATACCTGTTATTGCAAACCCTGCAAGAATTCCTAGAACTGGATGTTTACCAAAATAAATAAATGCATCTCTGAAACCTTGGTATTCAGCTAAAGGTTTAACAGCATCTTTCATAAATTCCATACCTGTAAATAAAATACCGAATCCTAAAAGTATAGTTGCTAATTCTTTTGTTTTTTGTTTTTTACTAAATAAGTATAGTATTATTCCTATTCCAAGTGCAATTGGTGCGATTGATTCTAATTTAAATGATACCAGTTGAGCTGTAACAGTTGTACCTATATTCGCTCCCATTATAACACCTATTGCTTGGCTTAAAGTCATAATACCAGCATTAACAAAACCAACAACCATAACTGTTGACGCTGATGAACTTTGTATAATTCCTGTAACTACTGTTCCTACTAGAACTCCCATTACTACGTTGCTAGTTAACTTTTCAACTATTTTTTTTAATTTTTCTCCTGCTGCTTTTTGTAGACCTTCTGCCATTAAGTTCATTCCATATAAGAATAAACCTAAGCCTCCTAATAGACTTATTGCTATTTCCAAAATAATTTCCTCCTTAAGTTATACCTAGTGATTATTATCTGCTTTTATGTACAATTTTATCTTGTCATACATATTTAACAATTTTTTTGCCATTTAACAATTATTTTTGCCATTTAACAAATATTTAATAAATATTAAGTTCCTATGAAATAATAATACATTTTTCGACTTTTTTGGTTAAGGATAGGTTAAATAATTGTTAAGAGAATGTTAAATCATATATTAATTTTTAAAATACATTTTTATTTTTTACAGTTGAAATGAAATTATTATATTATTTTGCTACTATTTTTCCTTCCATATTCCCACTAATTTATTTAATAAAATTTAATCTTAATTTATTAGATTAGTAAAAAATTGGGTATTTATATTTTAGGAGGTGATTTTGTGGAAGAAATAATGGCACTAATAAATAGAAAGTTTTTAAAAGATAATGAGTTATTATATTTAGAAGATCATGATTTAGTTAAGTCTTGTGAGTTTTTGAAACCACATAATGCCCATTATAAAGAGTATTTAGTAGTAATTAATAATAATGGTAAGGATGAAGAACATATTGTATGCTGTAAGTTCATATAGTTTTTTAATTTTTTTCTCCTTTTGTCATAGTCAAATCACATCATGAATAATTATATATAAATCAATTGATAAACTTTAGGAGGTATGTGAATGAAGGAAGTATGTGCAGATTTGACTGTTTACTTTCAAGAGCCTTATTGGGTAGGAGAATACAAACGCATTTCAGAAGAAAAAATTGAAACAAGTAAAGTATTTTTTGACTATGAACCGTTAATTCATCAAGTTTATAATTATTATTTGAAAAATTGGAACAAACTTAATTTTACCATATCTTATGAATAAATAAATGTATGGAAAAATAGCTAGACTTATGTTTTATGATATAATAATCTAGCTATTTTTATATTAAGTTTTTCATTGCAATATTTGCATCTCCTAGTACATATTAAACTAATGTATGATTTCTTGTTTTCTCTTTAAGTACGTCTTTTATTACCTCTTTAAACATTATTGGTTTATGTAAAAAATCTGTCAAATCAATTTCTTCATCTGCATAAAGACAAAGTCTTAAAAATCCATCATTAGTAATAATCATTTTATTGCACTTTTCACAAAAACAATCACTAATTGGTGAAATAATTCCCACTCGTCCTTTTGACTTTTCCATCTTATAGTATTTAACATTATGATCTTCCTCAAATCCTGATATATTAATATCTTCAAGGTTTTCCATTAACTGTTTTGTATTAACATAACTTAAATCATAAAGTTTTTTACTGCTACCCCATGGTGTAAGTTCTACAAACCTAACATCCACATTATTGTATTTTGTCAGTCTAATAAAATCATATACTTCGTCTGTATTAAATTCATCTATAAGTACACAATTAATTTTAACTGGCAATTTAAGTCTTATACATGTATTTAAAGCATTTAACACTTCTGTTAAACTACCACCTCTAGTTACTGCATTATATTTATATTCCTTTAGAGAATCAATACTTAAATTTACCCTATCAAGACCGCTATTTTTCAACTCCAATGCTTTTTCACTGAAATGTTGACCGTTTGTTGTAATAGAAATATCTTCTATATTACACTCATGTTTAGCAAAATAAATTAAATCCTTTAAATAAGGATATAAAAGAGGCTCTCCTCCTACAAACTTTATTTTGTTTACACCAAGTTCTTTAAAGTTTTTTATTATAAACTTATAATCATCAAAACTTAGTATCTTGTTAACATATTCATCTTCAACTGTTTCGTCTTCCTCTTTACAGTAAACGCACCTTAAATTACATTTATCTGTAAGAGAAATTCTAAGATAGTTTATTTCTCTTGAATAGCTGTCTTTCATTTAGTTACCCTCTTTACTTATAATTTTCCTCTTTAATTATATAATATTACTTAAAGTCAATTAATTCAAATATTTTCATAAAAAATAGCATAAAAATATAAATTTTTATGCTATAAGTCTTAATATTTATCGTATTTATCTAAATTTTCTTCTTTTTTCTCTTTTTGCCTCTCAATAATTTTCATAATAAGTAGAATTATGGAGCCAATTATTATTACTCCATAAAATAATATAAATATACTAAAGATAATCATATCCATAAATATGCTCCCTAAAAATTACTCCTCTATTAACACTGCTGTACCATAAGCAATTACCTCACTAGCACCAGTCATAATTGCTGAAGTACCTATTTTCATACCTATAATAGCATTTGCTCCCATATCCTCAGCTTTTTCTACCATTCTTCCTACGGCAATTTTTCTAGCCTCTTCCATCATTTCTTGATAAGCTTTTATTTCTCCACCAACTAAAGTTTTAAAACTAGCACCTATATCTTTACCTATATTTTTTGTTCTAACTGTACTTGCTGATACAAATCCATAAACTTCTTTTATTTCTTTTCCTGGTACATTATTAATTGTAGTTATTATCATATATACCCTCCCAAAACTCTTTTTACTTTAATTGTAACAAATTTTGATATTTTATTGCATTACAATATTGTTAGATAATTATATTATCCTATTCCACCAAGTAGAATTCCTGCTATTAATACTATTAATGTTAAAAATACATATATATATTTGGCCATAGGATTAAACCAAGAGCCAAGTAATTTTTTAGAACCAGTTTCAATTTCTGATTTTGCCTTATCGATACCAATTACCCAGAAAAACATTATTGCTGCTATAAATGCTCCAAGTGGTATTATATAAATTGATACAAAATCCATCCACTTTCCTAGAACATCTCCACTTTCCACAAATAATCCAAATATAAACGCCAAGAAGCAAACAAGTATTACAGATAATTTTCTACTTAATTTTAAATTACTTTGTATAGCTTCTATTGGTACTTCTAATAAATTCATTAATGATGTTATAGATGCAAATAATACTGATATAAAAAATATTATGGCAAATATTCTTCCAAAAGGCATTAGTTTAAATACTGATGGCAGTGTTATAAAAAGTAATGGTGGTCCTGCAGTTGGGTCCAAATTAAAGGCAAATACTGCTGGAATAATTACAAGCCCTGCAGTTAAAGCTGCTAAGGTATCAAATACAACTGTATTCTTTGCTGCATTTGGTATGTCTATATCTCTTTTTAAATAACTTCCATATACTATCATTCCAGACCCTGCTATGGATAATGAGAAAAATGCTTGACCTAGGGCATAAATCCAAGTTTTTGGTTGAGATAAATACTCCCACTTTGGAACAAATAAATAATTTATTCCATCCTTTGCTCCATCTAACATTAAAACTCTTACTAAAAGTAATAAAAATAAAATATAAAATGTTGGCATCATAATTTTATTTACTTTTTCAATGCCATTTGAAACACCAAGTAGTAAAATTAACGCTGTAATTAACAAGGCTAAAAAGTGCCACATTACACTACCAAAAGGTCCTGCTATAGCTCCAAAATATGCACCTGAATCTATAGCCTTTAGGGCTTCTCCAGAAATACTTCCTACTAAGAACTTTATAAACCACCCTACAACAACAGCATATCCAACAGCTATACCAAAAGCACCCAGTACTGGTATAATTCCAAATAAACCTCCGCCTTTTTTATCTTTTGTTTCTAATGCATTTTTAAATGATCCTATTGGACCACTTTGTGTCATTCTGCCAAAAGCAAACTCTCCCATAAGTCCTGTGCATCCTAATAAAACTATAAATAAAATATAAGGTATTAAAAAAGCTGCCCCTCCAAATTGACCAATTCTGTATGGAAACATCCATATGTTTCCCATTCCTACAGCTGAACCTATACATGCTAATATAAATCCTGCTTTTGAGGTAAAAAGGTCTCTATTTTCTCTTTGACTTTTTGCATTATTATCAGACATAATCATCTCCTCCTTTGATTTTTTCTGTTATAATTATATGAATTTTTTTATTTTAAATCATATGATTTAAATAATTTTACCATAAAATGTAAATATTAACTATAATTTACTATATAAGCTTAATGGATAGTTGAATATTGATTATTAAAGTACTACTCTTATAATTGGAGGTGTGTAAAGTGAAAAAGGGATATTTATACATAGCTATAGCAACAATTTTATTTAGTTCTATGGAAATAATGTTAAAAACCATTTCTCAAAGCTTCAATCCCATACAGCTAACTTTTGAAAGATTTTTTATTGGGGGCTTAATATTACTGCCCTTTGCAATTAAATCACTTAAATCTAAAAATGAATCCCTTAACAAAGAAGATATAAAACAATTTCTATTATTAGGATTTATGTGCGTTGTTGTCAGCATGACTTTTTATCAACTTTCTGTAAATTATACAAAAGCTTCTGTTGTTGCAGTTATTTTCAGCTGTAATCCTGTTTTCGTAATGATATTTGCTTATATGTTCTTAAAAGAAGAAATCCACTCCCATAATATCCTCTCCCTTATTCTAGAAATAATGGGAATTATTATAATCATTAATCCCTTATCAATTAAATTATCACCTATAGGACTTGCTTTAACCATTCTGGCAGCTATTACATTTGCTTTGTATGGTGTATTAGGTAAGAAAAGTACAAAAAAATTTGGTGGAGAAGTTGTAACTTGCTTTAGCTTCATTTTTGGAAGTATTGAAATGCTTATTTTAATATCAATAGGACATGTTTCTTCTATATCAACTCTTTTAACTTCATTTAACCTATATAACTTTGCAAATGTACCTTTATTTACTGGATATAATATAAGTAATATTTTAGTTGTAATTTATATTTATGTTTTTGTGACAGGTCTTGGATATGCTTCTTATTTTAAGGCTATGGAAGAAACTTCGGCTAATACATCATCTTTAGTATTTTTCTTTAAACCGGTTCTCTCTCCTATTTTCGCTTTTATTTTTATAGGGGAATTCATTCCTATGAATATGATTGTGGGAATTTTATTTATAGTTATTGGTTCTATTTTTACAATCATGTGTAATATGTCATTGGACAAAAGGTTATTAGGAGGAGAAGATGAAATAAGTTCAAATCAGGAAAACTTCACGTAAAAAAAGTATAAGCTTATCGCTTATACTTTTATATTATGAACTAACAACTTCTCCTACAAGTCCTATTTCTTTTGCCACTGATTTCATTCCTTCTATTGTTTGTTCTATAACCTCTTCTAAAGGTTTATCTAACATCTCACATCCATTTTTTATAACTTCTCTATTTACACCTGCAGCAAAGCCACTAGATTTAAATTTTTTCTTAACTGATTTTACTCCTAAATCTAATACGCTCTTAGATGGTCTCATAATGGCTGTAGCATTTATAAGACCTGTTAGTTCATCAATTGTATATAATACCTTCTCCATGTTGTTTTCTGGCTTTACATCACAAACTAGACCATATCCATGACTAACAACAGAGCGTATTAATTCTTCGTCTAAATCTTTTACTCTCATTATTTCTATTACTTTCTTACAATGCTCATCAGGATATTTTTCATAATCTAAGTCATGTAATAATCCTACTATTCCCCATTTTTCTGGATCTTCATTATAAAGATTTGCAAAATGTCTCATAACACCTTCTACTGCAAGAGCATGATTAATCAAATGCTCATCTTGGTTATACTCCTTTAGTATATTCCACGCTTCTTCTCTTGTTGGATACATATATTACTCCTCCTATGGTTAATATTATCTTATATTATTGTATCACCAATTAATACCAATTAACTTAAGATATTATAAATTATTCCAATTTTCTTGAAATTTAAAACAATATTTATCATATAAAAAATTCGCTTCGCTCATGTCGCCAACGAGATGCCTTCGCTACTGCTTCAGGCAACTCCGTTGCTCAAAAATACATTTTTTACATTTTTAAAATGAGTTAATATAACTTAATTCCAGAACTTATGAACAGCGTAAATCGAATTATAATTTCCTAAAATGTAAAATAACAACCACTTATTCAGTGATTGTTATTTTTCCGTTTTTATATAATGAGTCTATATGTTTTGTATATTTTTCATTTAATATTTTAGCTTTTATATCATCTTTACTATCTTCAAAGGACTTTGTAACAGACCTTTTATCAGTTACTTTTACAATGTGATATCCATAAGGTGTTTCAATAAGATTTGAAACTTGGTTTGTATCTAGTTTAAACACTTCTTTGGTAAATTCAACATTTTTATCACTCTTAGCAAAGTATCCTAAGTCTCCACCGTCTTTTCCTGAATTTTTATCATCAGAATATTCCTTTGCTAAATTAGCAAAGTCCTCATTATTTTTTATTTTATCTAAAACACCTTGTGCCTTTTCTTTTAATTTTTCTTTTTCTTCTTTACTAACTTCTTTATTGTCTTTATCTAAAGTAGATATTAAAATTTGACTAGCTTTTACTTCTTCAACATTAAATTGGTCTTTGTGATCATTGTAGTAAGCTTCCATTTCCTTATCTGAAATCTTAATATCTTTTATAAAGTTTTCCTTATATTTTGCTACAACCAAGTCTTTTTTAATTTGTTCCTTTAAAAAGTCCTCTGTAACACCAGCTTTTTCTAATTTTTCTTTATAAAGTGGATTTGTATTTAATGCATCTTTAAGCTGGTCAAACTTTTCATTTACTTCACTGTCTTCTATTTTAATATTTTGCTTTTGTGCATCTTGATAAGCCACTTCATTATCTATAATAAATGATAATACATCATTGTTTATTTCATCACTATTTTCATCTTTTTTTTCTATATATCCTGTGGCATATAAAAATTCTTCTGTCTTTTTATATGCGTCTTTACTTATATCCACATCATTAACCTTTGCTACGTTTTTATTGCCGCATGCTACCATATTTATAGAGATTAAAATTGTTAATCCCATAAGAGTTATTTTTTTCAATTTTTTACCTCCATTATTTCACTGACTTGAATAATTTACCATTCCAATAGTTTCTTTGTTCATCACTTTGCTTTACTGGTAATATTTCAAATCCCTCTTTTTTAAAATGCTTTATCATTTCATCTAAAACTGCTACGGTTTGCTTTCTTTCGTGCATTAATAAAACTGCATCATCAGTATCACTTGTATGTTTTATAACAGATTGAATTATTTGTGGAGAAGTTGATCTCCAATCTTCTGTATCAAGTGTCCAGTCCCATAACTTGTATCCAGATTCCATAAGAGCATTGTATGAGCTTCGTGGAGTATATGGCTTACTACCAAAAGGAAGTCTGATAACCTTTGATGTTTCTCCTGTTATTTCTTTAAATGTTTTTTGATTAGTATCAAATTCATTTTTTGCTGCTGTTGGTGATGCATATAATTTGTGAATGTCATGACTTACGCTGTGAAATCCTGCTGTGTTTCCATTTTTGACTATATTTTTTACTTGCTGAGGATAAGCTTGCATATTTGAATTAATCATAAAAAATGTGGCTTTTACATTGTTTTTATTCAATATTTTAATAATTTCATCTGTATATTCTGATGGACCGTCATCAATTGTAATATATACTACTTTTCCATAACTTTTTGATGGACCTTTTTCTATCTCCCTTGAGCCACTTAGTGTAACATCAGTTATTGTTTCTCCTTGAAGCATAATATTTCTGCTCTTAGCACAAGCTAATGCTTCTTTAGCGTTTAATTTTACAATAGAAACTACACCTACACATATAACAAGAATAGCAACACCTGCTATAACTTTTGTTTTATTTTTATTGTGCCTTATATAATTCAAAACGTGTTTTATTGTTTTCAAAATTTTTTCTTTTGACTTTTCTTTAAATGTTAAATCTTCTTTTTTCATTTTCAAAATCCCCCAAATTTCTTACATTTTTCACAATACAAATTACTACATTTTTTCATAAATTCTAATCCAAACAATACTACAGCGTCAATACTATTGTCTTCCAACATAATGGTGGAAGTCAATAAAAAAATTGAATCAAAATTGTTACATCTATTTTGTAATACCATTTTTTGTTTGTTATTTTCATGAATATTTTTTCTTGTAACGAGCATTATATTACTGAAATTAATTAATAAAGGAGATTTGAAAATGGCTAAAAAATCAAACGAAAAAAGTAAAATGGTAGACAAAATGAACAACAAAATGGAAGACAAAAAAGCTAACAAAATGACAGACAAAATGAACAACAAAATGACAGACAAAGTCGAAAACAAAGCTAATGAAGTAGATAAATTTAACGACTGCAAATAGTATTTAAAAAAACATAGCTAAAAAAAGTAAGCACACATAACATTACGTAACTGTGTGCTTACTTTCATTTTTCTTAACTTTCTCTTCCTTGTAATTCATCTTTTATATCTTCTATGGATATATTGGAATTTACCATTAATACTAAAACATGATAAACCAAGTCGCTTATTTCATAAATAGTTTCATTTTTATTTTCATTTTTTGCTCCAATAATTACTTCTGCACTTTCTTCTCCAACTTTTTTTAGTATTTTATCCAATCCTTTATCAAACAAATAATTTGTATACGAGCCTTCTTTAGGATTATTCTTTCTGTCTTTTATTAACTCATATAACCTTTGTAACAATTCATTACTTGAAACTTCCTTGGCACAAAATACTTCATTAAAGAAACAAGAATAATTTCCACTATGACAGGCTACACCCTTTTGCTTAACAAGTAGTAGTATGGCATCTTTGTCACAGTCATAATAAAATCCTTCAACTTGCTGAGTGTTTCCTGAAGTTTGTCCCTTTGTCCAAAGCTCTTTTCTACTTCTGCTAAAGTAGGTTGCTTTTTTCTCAGTTAAGGTTTTTTTCATAGATTCTTTGTTCATATATGCAAGCATTAATACTTCCTTAGTATCCACATCTTGCACAACTGTTGGAATTAAACACTTTTCATCAAATTTTAGAGTATCTATAAAGACTAGGTCAATTTCTTTATTTTTATTTTTTTCAATTAAATTGTCTCTCATTATTTCATCTCCTAATTTAGAGTCTCACTTCTATCCCCTCTTTTTTCATATACTCTTTCAAATCCTTAATTTTTATTTCTCCAAAGTGAAATACGGATGCAGCAAGTACGCCGTCACAGTTAGCTATTTTTGTAGCTTTACAAAAGTCTTCCATTTTTCCTGCACCTCCAGAAGCTATAACAGGAACATTTACAGCATTTGTTATTTTTGATAGTAATTCTATATCATAACCTTTTTTCATTCCGTCTTCGTCAATACTGTTTACAACTATTTCACCCGCTCCCAGATTCACTCCCTCTTTTGCCCACTTAACAGCATCCAAATTAGTTTTTTCTCTTCCGCCTTTTACATATACATCCCAAGAACCTTCATTATTTTTCTTTACATCCATGGATAAAACTACACACTGATTTCCAAATTTCTCTGCAGCTTCTTTTATAAGATTTGGATTTTTTACGGCAGCTGAGTTTACAGAGACCTTATCTGCACCTTTTCTAAGTATATTAGTAAAATCATCTATTGATGAAACTCCACCACCAACACAAAAGGGTATCGATAAATTTTTTGCAACTTTTGAAACAAACTCTAGATAAGTCTTTCTTTCTTCATTTGAAGCTGTTATATCGTAAAATACAAGTTCGTCTGCACCACTATCACTATAATATTTTCCTAGAACTTCTGGAGAGTCCACATCTTCTACATCTTTAAATTTTTTCCCCTTAACTACTCTCCCATTTCTAACATCAAGACATGGTATAATTCTTTTTGTTAACATAAACTTAAAACCTCCTTTAGTTCTATTTTATTTTCATAAAGAGATTTTCCTATTATGGCTCCATATAAGTTCATTAGATTTAATTTTTTCACATCTTCTAAAGTTGTAACTCCCCCAGATGCTATAATATTTAAATTTGTTTCCTTTGACAGTTTTTCGTAAATATGAAAGTTTGGACCAATCATCATTCCATCTTTTGATATGTCAGTATAAACTATGGTTTTCACTCCTATTTCTTCTAGTTCTTTACATAGGTTAATTGAATCTAGACTACTTACTTCTTCCCAACCTTCAATGGCAACTTTTCCATTTGTAGCATCTATAGATACTACAATTTTTTCTTTGTATTTTTTTACTAAGTTTTTCAGTAGCTCTTTATTTTTTACTGCCATGCTACCAATTATTACTCTATTAACACCCATAGCTAAAAGGTCTTCTATTCTTTTTTCATCTCTAACTCCCCCACCAATTTGTATAGGAATATTTATACTTTGTAGTATTTTTTTTATGCTGTAGTCATTTATATTGCCTTCTCCTCTTGCTCCATTTAGAGAAACAATATGAATAAATTTAGCTCCTTTTTCTTCCCATTTTTTAGCCATTTCACTTGGATCATCACCATAAATATTTACTTTGTTAAAATCACCTTGCAATAGTCTTACACATTTATTATCTTTTATGTCTATTGCTGGAAAAATTATCATCTAACAATCAACTCCTTATAAGCCTTTAATATGTTTTCGCCCACTTCACCGCTTTTTTCTGGATGAAATTGAAGGCCATATATGTTGTCTTTTCTAACTATTCCTGGGATCTTTTTTTCATATTCTGCAAATGCTATTAATTCTTTATTTGAGGAATTTGCAAAATATGAGTGTACAAAGTAAACATAAGAATCTTCATTTATATATTTTAGTATTTCATCATCTTTTTCAAATTTTAAATTATTCCAACCCATATGAGGAACTTTTAGGTCAACATCAAGAAAGTTTATATCTCCTTCAATTAAGCCTAGTCCTTCATACTCTCCATGTTCATAACTTTTTTCATAAAGTAGCTGCATACCTAAGCATATACCTATCATATGCTTTCCACTTTTCACAAAATCTTTAATAGGCTGAACTAACTCTAAATCATTTAATGAATTTATGGCATCTCTGAAAGCCCCCACACCTGGAAGAATAAGAGAGTCTGCATTTTTTATTTCATCCAAGTCTCTAGATATTTTAGTTTCAATTCCTGCCCTAGCAAACCCCCTAATAACTGAACCTAAATTACCTAGACCATAATCAACTATTATATTCATTATAAAACTCCTTTCGAAGAAGAAATATGGCCAGATACAACTTCACTTCCTTCTCTTAGTGCTCTTGCAAAAGATTTAAATACTGCCTCAATTTTATGATGGTCGTTTTCTCCATAAATAAGGTTTATATGAAGAGTTATTCTACTTTCATTTACAAAAGCTCTAAAAAATTCCTTAAACATTTGAGTGGACATATTTCCTATTCTTTCACTTTTGAAATTTACATTAAAAACTAAATATGGTCTATTACTTATATCTAAACTTGTATATGCCAAGGATTCATCCATAGGTATATATACAGTGGAATATCTTTTAATTCCTATTTTTTCTCCAAGGGCATCTTTAAAGGATTGGCCTAAACAAATACCCAAATCCTCAATAGTATGATGATCATCTACCTGTAAATCTCCTCTACATTTTACAGTTAAATCGAACTTGCTATGAAAAGTAAACAAGGTTAACATATGGTCTAAAAATCCTATTCCTGTGTCTATCTCGGCTTTTCCGCTACCATCAAGATTTATCTTTACTTCAACCTTTGTTTCCAATGTATTTCTTTCTACAAAACCCCTTCTCATATTTCCTCCTAAACAAACTTTTTCATAGCTTTAATAAATTCATTGTTTTCATCCACAGTTCCTATAGTAACTCTGTAGTGATTATCTAATTTCCCACCAAATTTTCTAATTAGCACATCTTCTCTTATTAATTTATCTTCTAAGTTTTTTATATTACTGTGAAAGAAAAGAAAGTTAGCTCCTGATGGAAATACTTTTATATTCATATCTAAAAGAGATTTATACACTTTTTCTCTTTCTTTTTTTATTCCTTTTACATAGGCTATCATTTTATCTTTTTCTTCTAATGCCTTTGTTGCTAAAAAAGCTGATATGGAATTTAAGTTATAAGGCGGTCTTACTTTTTCCACAGTATTTACAAGCTCCTCACAAGCTATTAAATAACCTGTTCTAATTCCTGCCATGGAAAATGCTTTAGATAGGGTTTTAACTACTATAAGATTTTTATAGTTTTCAATTTCTTCCACTACACTTTCATCTCCAAACTCCATGTATGCTTCGTCAACTATGACAATGTTGTCTGTAGATTTTATTATTCTAATTACATCATCTTTTTTTATCATACTTCCTGTTGGATTGTTTGGATTACATATTATAGTTACTTTAGGGTCTTTTTCTTTTATAAGGTCTATAACTTTATCAGTATTTATTACAAAATCATCATCAGACGTAGCTCCTATGTACTTAGTATCAAAGATTTTTGCATAGATACAATACATGGCGAAACTTGGGTCTAAGCTTAAGATTAATTCGCCTCTATCAACAAATGTTTTTATGCATAAATCCAGTAACTCACTAGAACCATTACCCACACATATATTTGAAGTTTTGCATCCAACATAGTTACATATTGCTTTTTTCAAATCAATGTAAGAATCATCGGGGTAAACATTTAGATAAAACTCTTCTCCCAATTGTTTTACTAAATCTTTAAATAAATCTTTACTTCCTTCATTTGCATCTAATTTTACTGAACATACTATTGGATTTACTACGTATGGTTGTAACTCCTTTACACTTTGTTTTTCTTTCATAACTAACACCCCTTTTAATATTTTTATTTATCTAAAGTTGAAGCAAATTTATTTACAATTTCTTCAATCTTATTTTTATTAAATTTATAACTTACTCTATTTGCTATTATTCTGGAGCTTATGTTGCACATATCTTCCACAATTTCTAGACCATTTGCTTTTAGGGTATTACCCGTTTCTACTAAGTCAACAATAACATCTGAAAGACCTACTATGGGAGCAAGCTCTACAGATCCATTAAGTTTTATAATTTCTATTTTTTGTCCCCTAGATTTAAAATAATTTCTTGCAATTGTTGGATATTTTGTTGCAACTTTTAAAATTTCTTCTTTTGCATAATTGTTTTTACCTTTTACTCCTGCCACAGAAAACTTACATTTTCCAAATCCCAAATCAAGTAGTTCATATACTTCATTGTCATTTTCATTTTCCAAAATAGTATCTTTTCCTACTATTCCAAGATCTGCCACTCCTTTTTCCACATAAGTTACTACATCAGATGGCTTTACATGAATATAAGTTATTTTATTTTCTTCATCTTTGAAAATTAACTTTCTGCTATCTGTTTCTATACACCTTTCCATATTTAGAATCTTCAGTCTTTTATAAATATCTTTTTCTATTCTTCCTTTAGCTATGGCTATTACAATATTATCCACCTTCACCAACTCCTATTTTTTTGATGCTTTTATAAGTCCATCCACATCTATACAAAACCCAATAGCAGGAACTCTTCTTCCAAACACCTGGGTAAGAGAATCGTATCTTCCTCCACTTAAAATCTCTTTGTACACATTAGCATAATAACCTTTAATCATTATTCCTTCATAATAATCAAACTTTCCTACCATAGATAAATCACAGTTTGTATATTTTTTATACTCACTATTTTTCAGTAAAATACTTATTTCTTCCAACTCTTTTAAACCTATTTTCATTAAATCATTTGTGTATAACTCTCTAGCTTTTAATATTACATCTTCCATATCTCCATTTAAGTTAAAGAGATTATATATAACTTCTTTTATTTCTTTTCTTGTGGTGAATTTTTCAATATAATCTTTTATTTCAATTTTGTTTTTTCTAAGTATTAAACTTTTTAATTTGTTTTCTTCCTGTTCCTTAAGATCTAATTCACTAAGTAGGCCATTAATGTAGTTACTATTTCCAATTTCTAAAATAAACTTTTCCCCAAATTTTTTTAGTATATCTAAGGACATATTTACTATTTCTAAGTCTGCTTTTATGGAGTTTTCACCTAAGTACTCACAGCCAAATTGTCTTATTTCCTTTATACCTTCTTTGTTTTCGTTTTTGTAAACTGTAGAGTGATAAAATAATTTAAGCACTAAATCATCTTCCCACCTAGGTATTAAGCTTTTTATAATACTTGTTGTAATATCAGGTCTTAATACTAAAATCTTGTCACTAACTATCTTCACCATAGATTTTGTGGGAGTTCTCTTATTTATGGCAATAAAGTTGTCGTAATCCTCAAATATACTTGGTTTTATTTGAATATAATTATTTTTTACAAATATAGATTCTATTTCTTTTGTAAATTCATATCTTTTCTTCGAATAATTTAATTCGTTTTCTATGCTTAAATACTTCATATTTCCTCCTTATTAATTATTTAAAAATAGTTTCCTTACATGTAAAAAAACCATATAGGCTATGCCTATATGGTTTACAAGTTTCATATACCATCATAGATACAAGCCCATTTACTGTACTTAAAACAGGGCTTGTATCTATGAAAAAATTCATAATTACAATCCCTTGGATCTGTGATGATGATAATATAATGTTGTATTTAATTTACTATTAAGTTTTTCATTTATAATATACATCATACTTACCTCCAAAGAATTTATTTTAATTTATTAACACTAATGATAATCTACTTTGTATACATTATCAATAATTTTTTTAATTTTAATTAGTATTTTAATGATTTAATTACTTTATCAATTTGGTTACTAGCTTTATCCATGGAAATTAGCCTTTCTTTTTCTGTAGTTCCAGTACCATCAACCAATATTTCTTTTGTCTTTTTTATCCCCATAAATTTAGAAATATATTTTATGTAACTAACTCCACGATTTAATATGGGTTTTGTGTATACAGGTATTTTCCCACCGCTTGATTGAACATATACTAAGCTTCTATCAAAATCATTTAATTTCCCCTTTGGTTTTTTATTCTCAAACTTAATAGTTTTTTTGTCTTGAATTACACAGTCAAAATATTGTTTAAGTTGTGGTGGAAAAGATGAACACCACATTGGTGCTGAAATAACATATACTCTAGCTTTCATAAATTGGTCACATAAATTATTAATTCTTTTTATTTCTTTTTGGGCATGGTCATCTAATTGTTTTAGAACTTCATTTTCAACTAAAGCGCTACGCCCTGCAAAATATTCATATTCTAGTCTTGGTATATGATCTTTATACAAATCTACTTCTTCCACATCAAAATCGGGATTTTTGTCTATAAACTTTTCTATAAAAAGTCTAGCTACTGTTTTACTTGATGACAATTCTTCTGGTTTTGAATTGCAACTAATATATAATAATGTTTTTCTCATAATTCACCTCTAATAAATAATTGATAATATTATATTATTTGTTAAATATTAGAATCTATTCTATCCGCCACTAATTATTAACTCAAAAAGGGGTACACATTTTTGTGTACCCCTTCATGGCCTATCTTTTTTTCCACTTGGCGCTTCTACCTTTTGCCACAACTTCTATTTTTCCGCTTTTTCTCAAGTTGTTAAAAACGCGATTAATAGTTGGTTCTGGAATGTCAGGACACTGATTCCTTACATCATCCTTTGTAAAATATCCCAAAGTAGAATTTATAACTTTCTCTATTCTTCTAGTTTTAGTTTCTTTTTTACTTCCAGTTAAGTTCATTTCTTCATTCAAATCTTCGTACGCAGCTAATACAAATGACAAGAAATAGTCTAGCCATTTGTTCATATTATAAGATTCTCTTTCTAAATCTCCTTGTTTAGAAAATATAGTTTTAAAATACGAGTAATTTTCATCATTATATAAATTTCCCAAACTAGTAAATCGTCCTATCTCATATCCGCTTTTGTTTAATAATAGTAGTGTCATAATTTTTGACATTGCTAAGTTATCTTCTTTAAATGGAGATATTAAGATAAAATCCATTATAAAAGAAGCAATTATTATAAGATCTTGAATTTTATTTTCTTCTAAACACTTGTAATATTTTTCACATAAACTTTCAACTTTATTGCCTATATTATTCTCTATTTCCTGGACATTATCAAAATCATCAATTGATTTTCCAAAGTCATTAAGAACTATTGCTTCATTTCTATATCTGCCACCTCTTGTTAAGGAGTATCTGTGTAAATATCCATGAAGCTCTAAAATAGTTTGAGAGCTTATTTTAATATCTTCAAAAGCACTGTTTATTGTCTTAATTACATCTCTAAATTCTACAACACTAATCTCATCTCTAGACTGTGGTGTAATTTCATTGTGAATTAATTTTACTAGATTTTCCTGCCCCCCAAGAAAACTATCAATATAAGTGTCATAAACAAATTTAAGAATAGCATCATCTGTCATTAAAGCTACCACATTTTTAGGTTGCTTCTTATAGACAATTTGCTCTCCTTTGTATTCATTTATCTTACATAATTTTTTTACATTGTTCATATCAACTGATATATTAGCCAGCGTTGTCCCCATAGTGTATCCCATAATATCACTCCAAACCCCAATAATATACTTTGCCTATAAAATAGTCGTATTAATTTGATTTTACCATAATTTGTTACTATTTACAATTATATATATATTATTTCCCTTTCATTGACAGAATATTTTAATTATTGCCACAAATTTAACAATTCCATCTATATGTAAAAAAAGCCTTACTTGATTTTACACAAGTAAGGCTTTCATTATTATATTAATTTATTATTATAAACACCTAACAAATCTACATCTTTTACTCTTTTTTCTATTTCATTTTTATCTATTGTATAAAGTCCAAGTTCTTTCATTCTGTTGAAGTAAATACTTCCTGCAAAGGTAAATCTCATCTTTGCGCCTTCCCTCTTATGCATTTCTTCATTAGAATAAGATATAAAGTCTCCTATTGACAAACTATTTGGTAATTGTAAATAGCCCTTATTTGTTAAATATCTTACAGCATTATGTCCAGCTAAAGATCCTGTACAAATAGCTTCTGTGTGACCTACATAAAATCCAGATTTTTCTCCTCCAACAAATAAATTTTTCATTCCTTCCGCTCTCATATAATTATCTCTTGGAGATACTGCCATATATCTAATAGAATTTCCTTTGCCTCCACTATAAGGGTCAACTATACATGCAGTTTCAAATCCTGGCACACTTCTTAATTTTTCCAAGTCAAAAAATGGTGTCATTAATTTGGCATGGCCAGTATCTAACAATATAATATTTTCAGCAAATTCATGAAGGGCATATTGCTGACAAACTTTAATATCCAGTTTCTTTTCGTTTCTAAGTTCCTTAGGAAGTGGTATTACTGCAAAACCTTTATCATTTAATTCTTTTTGTATATCCTCACTTAAGCTTTCTTTTAATAATTTCATAGAGCCACTAAATGCTCCAAAATCACCATTTACTCTTTCCCCGATCATATCATTTACTCCACATCGTCCTGTTACACTTACCCTTCCTCCAAAAGAAGGACATCTAAGAACGCACATAGCACATCCATTACCATACTTAGAACAATTACCCATTGGGCCAGAGGACCCTGTTGTATCAACAAAGCTATCCCCTTTAATCCTCTCTCCATCTTCTAATATAACTGCTTTTAATATGTCTTTTTCACAATCCACGTCCACTACTCTGCTCATTATTCTTACTTCAATCCCCATATCCTTTACAAGTTTTCTAACTGGTGGTTCAATTTTTAAAACATTATATATTGTGGCATGATTATGCCCTGGAAAATTCACATTTTTGTGAGTTGAATTTTCATCTGTTAACGTAAATAATTCACTTGCACCTAAACACATTGCCTCTTCACATGCAGTGTATCTTCCGTTATTTCTCATTATTCCGCCCACGTTACCAAGACCTATTAATAAATCTGTTTTTTCTAAAATTACTACTTGTGCACCGGCTTTTGATGCACTTATCGCAGCAGCGCATCCAGCCCAGCCACCACCTATGACTACAACTTTTGCCATTTATATCCCCCCAATTTATTTAAGATTGCTTAAAAACTCTCGTCCATTCATTTGAGCTTTACATGTCTTTATTCTGCAATTATTTAATCTAATAGTACATGCACCGCATATACCTTCTCCGCAACAGATTAAATTATTATTTGGAATTGCAAATTTTATCTTATCATCAATGCTATCTACTAATTGTAAAATAGACTTATTAAAATATATTAATCCACAACTGTAAACAAAACTTATATTGTTATTTCTTATATAATTAATTAGAATTTCTTTTTTGTCTTCCAAATTAAAAAGCTGAATATTTGCTCCCAAATCTTCTATTTTTTCTTCCATCATTTCTAGTCTTTTGCCTTTTTCATTTATAAATACTTCCACTTCATTGTTATTTCTAATTAATCTTTTTATAACTTTTAAGGAATTTACTTGAGATAAGCCATCTAGAACTACCACACATTTGTTATATGCATTTGATTTGATATCTTTTAGTCCAAAAATTCCATTAAAATAAGGAGCCTTTACAATTATCTCTTCACAATTTACTAAAGGCTTTGTTTTTATTCCTCTTGGAACTACTACTACTTCTAGTATATTATTTTCTTCATCCACATCCATTACAGATATTGGCGCATTGAAAAATCCACTTTCTCTATCTTTGTCCTTCAAAAAAACATATGCACCTGGTTCACTTAAATCTCTAGTTAAATAACTAGGTATTTTAATCTTTAAAAAGTAAATATTTTTTTCTATTTCTTTACTTTCAATCACTTTGCAAAGTAAATCCTTTCTTTCTTCTACTGGTACTATTTTGTTGTGCATAAGTTCATTGTAAATACAAACTCCTTGCCACTTACACTCACAAGTCTTTTCCCCTCTAATTAAAGAACATTTTATACAGTCCCCGCTGTGAGCTAAATGACATGGACAGTATTTTCCACCTGCATCAGCACAAAATTGATTATTAGGTCTTTCCATTTTGTCCACTTCCTTAAAATGATATTTTCTCTTAAACTCTTTCATCAATATTAAGCTATATTATTAATTTATTAATTATAGGAAAATCAGTGACAGAAAAAAAGAAGTTTAAAAGATATTTCTTTTAAACTTCCTTTTTTCATTTTATATATATGGATCTGCTGCAAACCACACTGCCGTATAGTAATCCTCCTTGTTTGTATCACTCCAAGCAATAGCAACACTAAAATCATCAATATATTGCAAATCTATAATTTCTGCTTCTAATCCATTTTTTATAACTGAAAATGAATAAGCAAAGTTTTGTTGACCTATATGGTCGCTAATATCATATCCTCCTATTGCTAAATACAAATCATCACTTTCAAACATGGCTTCAACTAAACAATCTCCTCCATCATATTGTGATATTACGTTTGTATCAATGATAAAGGTAAGTATATCTCCACTTTTTATTTGTGATTTATCAATTTCTATCATATATCTTGCGTCTACTTTATAGTTGGAAACTTCTATAGGTTTTAATGGTAGTTCACTTATATTGTATTTTACTTGTTCTTTGTTTTTATATACGTATAAAGGTCCAAATGGCGTTTGTAACAATATGTATTCCCCCTTTTCAATTCTATAATATAGTATATGGGTGTAATTACATAAATTATCCCTATATCTTTTTATTTAAAAAAGCCTCATACTATTTTTAGCATGAGGCTCCAAATATAATTTATTTAATTTTTATCCAAAATATCTTTGTAATAATCCTAAGAATGCTTTACCATGTCTAGCTTCATCTTTACACATTTCGTGAACAGTATCATGAATAGCATCAAGTCCTAGTTCTTTAGCTCTCTTAGCTAGTTTTAATTTTCCATCAGTTGCGCCATACTCTGCATCAACTCTAACTCTTAAGTTTTCTTTTGTATCAGCAACAACTACTTCTCCAAGTAATTCTGCAAATTTGGCAGCATGTTCTGCTTCTTCTAAAGCAATTCTTTTGTAAGCTTCACCTATTTCAGGATAACCTTCTCTATCCGCTTGGCGACTCATTGCTAAATACATTCCAACTTCAGTACATTCCCCAAGGAAGTTAGCTCTTAAATCTTCTATTACTTGTTCATCAACGCCTTGTGCCACACCTATTCTGTGCTCATCTGCCCAATTCATTTTACCTTTCATTTCTTGGAATTTTTCAGATCCTACTTTACAAACAGGACAAACTTCTGGTGCTTTTTCTCCTTGATATATATATCCACATACAGTACATACAAATTTTTTCATTTTAATTACCCTCCCAAATTTTATGATTTATTATAAATGCTTAATTAATTAATTATTAATTTATACTAAATATATACCTTAAATTTGGTTGGTTTAAACAAAAAATTAAAACTTTTAATTTGGGTTATAAAAACTAGTATTAACTAACTCTTTTTTCATAATATTATTTTCTTCATCTAAAAATAATCTATATGTTTGTACAGTAATTTTATTTTTCCTATACTCCTCTACAATTTTTATAATTATTTTTTCTCTATCTAAGTTACATCCATATATTTTTGAAGTTATTGCTCCATTTCCAACTATGTTTTTTATATATACAGGATTAGTAAATGGGTTGGTAAATTTTAAGTCAGTATATCCATAAGACACAGTAGCATCTCTTCCTCTTTGTACATATCTGGAGGGAAGAGAATGATTATGTACCTCGTCTATGGTAAGTCCTGACATTAGGGCTGCATTATAAATTGTTGTAGACACTTGGCATACGCCTCCACCTTCTCCATTTGTAACCTTACCTCCTACTATTACAGGAGCACTTTTGTATCCGTTAACCCAGTTCCTAGCTCCAGTACATCTATTGTAAGAAAAAGTATCTCCAGGCATTAGTAATATATCACTAGTTTGTTGCCCTGCCACATGTATATTACTTCCTCTAGATGTGGAGTTGTTAAAACTTGTACTAAATTCTCCCAGTACTGAATTTATACTTTTAACTTGCTTTGTAGAAACTTTTGGATACAAAGTAATTACAGGCAAATTAATATCTTCAATTTTCTTTTTATTTATCATATCATATATGTCTTCTTTTAATCTTGATAAATCAACTTCCCTACCCTCTTTTGATTTTGTTGTTTTTAGCTCACCAGTAAGTTCAACACGAAAAGTTGCATCCACCGCATCTACATTTATTTTATTACAAATCACTTCTAATTTTTTACTTAATTTTATTTCATCATATGTGGCCTTTAACTTAATATTATGTTCTTTCTTTAAATTAAGTTTGCTTTTTCTTTTTATATTTTCCATTGTAGAACTACTTCTTGTATAATTAAAAGCTTCTTTTACCATTTCTTCTATGTGATAATTCAGATCTATACTTTCAGGTTTTATTGTCCATTTTTCCTTATTATAAGTAATATTAAAATCTTTTAAAGGATAAGTTGATTTAAGCTTGTTTATTGCTTGTTTTTCAGTTAATTTACCAACATCTATATTTTGTATTGTAATATTGCTATGAATTTTTTTCTCATATTCTTTTGGTGCTAACCCAAGGGAATAAAACCCTATAATCATTATCATTACTAAATATGTTAATTTATTTAAAATATGTTTTTGTTCTCTCATTTTACTCTCCTAACTATAAAAATTATATAATTATGTTTTCCCATGAGAGTTTTTATATTCTAATGATTATTTTCATTTTTAATTTTTATTTATACTAACCTTAAGTCAATGCTTTTTCAAACAATAATATCATATCATTCCATTTTGATCCTCCATGAGAAGATATTGAAATACCCTCATGTTTAAATCCAAATTTTTCATAATAATGAATTAAAAAATCTTTGCACGTAAGAACTATGCCCTTTTTTCCTCTTTTTTTTGATACCTCTATAAATTCTTCTAATAACATAGCTGCCGTACCTTTGTTTCTATACTGTGGTAAAACATCCAAACCAAATACTGTTTGATATTTCCCCTTTGGATTGTGTAGCGTAGTATCACTATATAATTTATCAGGAAGGCAAGCCTTATCTGTAGTACACCCATTTATAAATCCCACAACTTTTTCATCTTCCACTGCAACTAAAAAATTTTCCCCGAAAGCTTTGAATCTTTCTTCCATAACTTCTTTACTAGCTGCTTCTGATGGTGGAAAACAAATACTTTCTATTTTTATTATTTCTTTTAAATCATCTTTATTTGCTAGTCTAATCTCCATAAGTTCTCCTTTACAATTTTTTAGTTATAATATTTATGTACTATAAATTATAGCACAAATTAATTTTTTCATCTTTTTCATAAAAAATTCGCTTCGCTCATGTCGCCAACGAGATGCCTTCGCTATCGCTTCAGGCAACTCCGTTGCTCAAAAATACATTTTTTACACTTTCTAAATGAGTTGATCTAACTTAATTCCAGAGTTTATCAACAGCGTAAATTCAACTATAATTTTCTAATATGTAAAAAATTCGCTTACAACAATTTATTCCAAATAATATAAAGCTAGTAAGTAATAATTTCGTTACTAGCTTATCAATACTATTTGTATTTTATTACTTACTTCACTACATCCTTGTTATTATTTGAGTTTTTATCTTCATCTGGATTTTGATTTGGTTTTTCTTTATTAGAATTGTCATCGTCTGGTTTTTCTTTATCTGGCTTATCTTTGTCTTTATCTTTATCATCTTTGTCTTTATCTTTGCCATCTTTGTCCTTGTCCTTGTCTTTATCTTTGTCTTTGTCTTTATTTTTATCCTTGTTTGAATTGTCCTTGTCATGTTTTTCTTTATCTGTTTTATCTTTGTCTTTATTATTCTTATCTTTATTATTTGTGTTTTCTTTTTTCTCTTCTTTTTTAGTATTTTCCTTACTCTTTTTGCTAACATCAATTTTTTCTTCTTTTTTTGTTTCAGTTGAGTCTTTAGGTTTGATCATGTTTTCTTCAATAGGAGTTAAATTTAGGTCCCTTTCATCATTTGAACTTTTTTGTGCTTTATAAACAGCTTTACTTGTATTTTTAGTGGCTACATTATCTGTCTTTTTGTTTATTACATATTGGGCTCCAAAGGCCGTAGTGCAAAGTAATACTACAACTGAACATGCTATAATTACATATTTTTTAATATTATAATTGGGATTTGGTTTACTTTGGTCTTTTAGATTAACTTCTTCATTATTAATTAATTCGCCCTTACATAAATATAAATCTATGTCGTTTAAAAATTCATTTAAATCTCTATATTTACCTTTTGAGATATGTTTTTTATTTGTAGCTTTAGCTAAAATATCACTAATACCCTTATCCAAATTTTTATTTTCTTGGGGATTGAATATTTCTTTACCTGTAATCATTTGGCATAGAATTTTTCCTATAACTTGCACATCATCCTTTGGGCGAAAATTTTTAGCATCATGAATTTTACAATTTATATGACCCCTATGATTATTAATAAATGATAAAGTATCAATTTTTATTACACCTTGCCCATTTATTATTATATTTTCTCTTGTTAAATCTTCAAAATTTATTTTTTTATTATTAAATTCCTTAACCCCATTTATTACTTCTCTTATTATTTGTAAACATTGATTATTGTGAAGCTTATTAATTCTCATTAATTCATCTAATGTTAAACCCTCAAAGTCTTCACTTTCAATATAATAATAAATCTTGTCTTTTTTTATGTAACTGTCCATATGATTTATAGATGTTACATTTTCACTATTAACGCTTCTTAATAATTCTATTTCTTTTTTAAATAATTCTAAATTTTCTTCATTGCCTTCTAAATTTATAAGTATATTTATAATTATTTTTTCATTAGTCTCTTTCTTTATGCCTGAATAAACATTTGACCATTTTGTTTTGTCAATGAAATCTCTAATTGTATATTTATAATTAAAATCTCTCATATCTTCGCCTCTTTATTAATCATTATAGTAAAATAATAATTGTATATAAAATTTTTGTCTACTATATAATTGTAACATTTTAAAAAAATATCTCAATCTTTGAATTCTAAATCCAAGGATTAAGGTGTAGTAGTTTCTATTTTTCATTTTTCTTAGATTTGTAGAATAGATTAAATTAAAAAATAATATTATGAATGGATAATGTGATACAAAAAAGTAGCTATTAGCTTTTACACATAATAACTACCTTTTATTTCTTTAACTTGCTTTTTCAAATTGACTATTATAAAGCTCTGCATAGAATCCATTTTCACTTAAAAGTTCTTCATGATTTCCACTTTCTATAATATCTCCATCTTTCATAACTAAAATTACATCAGCATTTTTTATAGTTGATAGTCTATGAGCTATAACAAATGAAGTTTTTCCTACTGTTAATTTATCCATTGCCTCTTGTATTAATAATTCTGTACGAGTATCTACAGAACTTGTTGCCTCATCTAGTATTAATAGAGGTGCATTTTTCACCATTGCTCTGGCTATAGTAATTAACTGTTTTTGACCAGCAGATAAATTAGTATTATCATCTAATACGGTGTCATACCCATCAGGTAAAGTTCTTATAAAATGATCTACTCCAACAGCTTTACAAGCAGATACTATAACTGATTGTGACACATCCTCTTTATTATAAGTTATATTTTCTCTAATTGTTCCTTCAAATAGCCATGTGTCTTGAAGTACCATACAAAATAACTCATGTACCTTTTCTCTACTTAAACTTTGTATTGGTACTCCATCTATTTTTATTGTTCCGCTATTTACATCGTAAAACTTCATTAATAGGTTTACTAAAGTAGTTTTACCTGCTCCAGTTGGTCCGACTATTGCAACTTTTTGTCCTGATTTAATATCAGCAGAGAAATCTTTTATTATTAATTTATCTTTATCATATCCAAATTTAACATGTTCAAATTTAACATGACCTTCTACATTTTCTAAATATATGTTTTTATTACTTTCATCTTCCATTTCTTCTTCTTGTAAAAACTCAAATACTCTTTTACATGCAGCTGATGTTGACTGTAGAGAAGTGGCTGCTTGAGCAAATTGAGCAAGGGGTTGTGTAAAAAATCTAATATACATCATAAATGCTACTATTACACCAAAACTTATTTTATTATTGAAGGCTAGTACTGCACCTACAACACAAACTGTTACATATCCAAAGTTACCGATAAACGACATTAAAGGCATCATTAAACCTGATATAAATTGTGATTTCCATGCACTTTGTTTAAGATTATCATTTAATATTTTAAACTTTTCATTTGTTTCTTCCCCTGCGTTATATACTTTCATTACACTATGACCAGTATAGGCTTCTTCTATATGTCCATTTATTTCTCCAAGGTATCGTTGTTGGTGTTCGAAATATTTTTGAGATTTTGATATTATTAACATCATTAACCCAAAACCAATTATTGTAGATAATACTGCTGTAATTGTTAAAGTGATGTTTGTAGTTGTCATCATGTACAATGAACCTAATAATAAGGATATAGCACTTACTAAAGTCCCAATACTTTGATTTAAAGTTTGACCTATTGTATCCACATCATTAGTCATACGACTTAGAACATCGCCAACAGTAGTTTTATCAAAATACTTTAATGGTAATTTATTCATTTTATTAGATATATCACTTCTTAACTCTTTAGTAGTTTTTTGTGTTACGGTTGCCATTATAAAACCTTGCAAATAAGATAACACAACACTAACACCATATAATCCTGCTAATGTTAAACATATACTAGATATCTTGTCCATGTTAATTCCAGCTACTATTCCTTTTATAATCAAATCTGTAACTTCACTTAATTTATCTGGACTTATAACTGTTATTATTGATCCACCTATGGCAAATATAAAAGCTAAAATTAATGCAAAACTATATTTTTTCATATATGCCAATAAGTTGCCAAAGCTTCCCTTTGACTTTTGTTTATTTTTATTAAGCATTGGCTAATTCCTCCTTTGAAAGCTGAGAATATGCTATTTCTTGATAGACTCTACATTTTGTCATAAGTTCATGGTGTGTTCCCATACCTGCTATTTGTCCTTCATCTAGAACTATTATTTTGTCTGCATCAATTATAGTACCTATACGTTGTGCAACTATTAAATTTGTAGCATTAGATATTTCATGTTTTAATACAGATCTAAGTTTTCTGTCAGTTTTATAATCAAGTGCTGAGAAAGAATCGTCAAATATGTATATTTCTGGCTTTCTACATATTGCTCTTGCTATGGACAATCTTTGCTTTTGTCCTCCTGATACGTTACTTCCTCCTTGAGAAATACTTGCATTGTAGGTGTTTTCCATTTTTTCAACAAATTCAGTTCCTTGGGCTATTTTCACAGCTCTTTTCACGTCTAACTCAGAGTAATTTTCCTTGCCATTATTACCATAGGCCACGTTTGATGTTATATCTCCAGAAAATAACACTGCCTTTTGATGAACGTATCCTAAAAGATTGTTTAGTTCCTTTTGTTTATATTTTTTTACATTAACTCCATTTACTAATACTTCACCTTCTGTAACATCATAAAATCTTGGTATTAAATTAATTAAAGAAGTTTTTCCACTTCCTGTGGATCCAATTATGGCAACTGTTTCACCCATTTTAGCAGTAAAGCTTATATCACGAAGTACATAGTCTGAACCTTCTGAATCAGGATATTTAAAGCTAACATTTTTGAATTCTATTTCACCAGTTTTTGAAGTCTTTTCAAATTTTCCATCTCCATCAACTATACTTTCCTTTGTATTTAATACTTCAAGTATACGTTTAGCTGAAACTGAAGCCCTTGGCATCATTATAAATATCATTGTTAACATCATAAATGCCATTATTACCTGCATTGAATAAGATGTGAAGACTATCATATCACTAAATAAATTCATTTTATCCATAATATTCGCATCATTTATCAAATAAGCACCTATCCAGTATATGGCAAGTGTTAATCCATTCATAACAAACATCATTCCTGGTTGCATTATTGACATAACTCTATTTATTACTAAGTTGTTTTTAGTTATCTCTTCATTTACATTTTCAAATTTACTTTTTTGATAGTTTTCTGCATTATATGCACGAACTACACGTATTCCTGTTAAATTTTCTCTTGTTACTAAGTTAAGCCTGTCAGTTAATTTTTGAATCTTTTTAAATCTAGGTAAGGCAAATATCATTATTACTAAGATAATTAATACTAATACTAATATGGCTCCACCAGTGGCACCACTCCATTGCCATCCTTTATCTAAAATTTTACAAACTGCCCAAACTGCTGTAATGGGAGCTTTTATTATTAATTGAAGACCCATAGCCACAATATTTTGAATTTGAGTAATATCATTAGTTGAACGTGTTATTAAACTAGCTGTAGAAAATTTATTAATTTCAGCCATTGAGAATCCTTCTATTTTATCGTATACACTTGAACGAAGTTTCCATGATAAATTGGAAGCTATTTGGGCTGCAAAATAACCTACTATAAAAGCTGCTATTAAACTACCAAAGGCACACAGTAGCATATAACCCCCAGCACTTAATATTTCACTCATTTCACTATTTGGTGTCTGAACTAACCTTGTTATTTCTGACATATAATCTGGTAGTCTTAAATCAAGATATACTTGCACTACTACAAATAAAAAGCTGCAAAGTACAAACATCCAGTCTTTTTTTGTTAAATATTTTAATATCTTTAACATTGTTTATCTTCCTTTCTGTCTCAAATCTATGTTTGTATTTTATAAAAGAAAAATTAACTAAAGATTAATTAAAAATGAACTAAAGATGAACTTTTTTATTTCACCCTTATAAATATTGACTCATCTTCATAATCTAATATAATTAGAATTAAAAAAGGAGGTATATGATGATTAGTATCTTATTAGTTGAAGATGATAAAAATTTAAATAAATTATTTTATACTGTACTGACTAAACAGGGATTTAATGTTCATACTTCTCATGATGGAATTGAGGCCTATGACATATTGGACAATAATCATGTAGATTTAATAATTTCGGACATAATGATGCCTAATATGGACGGATATGAGTTTACAAAATCAATTAGAAAAATGGATGCAGAAATACCTATTTTAATGATTACTGCAAAAGACGACTTTACATCAAAACAAAAAAGTTTCTTCATTGGTATAGATGACTATATGGTAAAGCCTATTGATGTTAATGAAATGATATTAAGAATAAATGCACTTTTAAGAAGGAGTAAAATTGCTCACGATAAGAAACAAGTTGTAGGAGATACAATATTAGATTATGACTCTTTAAGTGTAACTAGATTTGAAGAAACAATAGTATTAGCTCAAAAAGAATTTTATCTACTATACAAATTATTATCTTATCCAAATAAAGTATTTACTAGAAATCAACTTATGGATGAAATTTGGGGTGTAGATAGTCCATCTGACTCTCAAACAATAGATGTACATATAAATAGACTTAGAAGACATTTTGAAAATAACCCTGATTTTAAAATTGTCACTGTTAGAGGTCTCGGATATAAGGCGGCAAAAAATGAAACATAAGCATAATAAAACATTACGCTTTTGGATTAATTTTATAATAAATATTTTTATAATTTCATCTATTACAATATTTATAGTTAGTATAGGTTTTTCTCTTGGGACAAAACTAAATATAGTCAACAATGAAAGATTAAACGATTTTTGGGATCTAATTATATTTATATTAATAGACATTGCTTTAGCATCAGTTTTTACCTTTATTATTATAGCTTTAGCCAATAATTTTATGAAACCTGTAAAAAAATTAATAGAAGCTACAAATGAGGTTTCAAAGGGTGATTTTTCCATAAGATTAGATGAGAAGAATGTTCATCCTGAGGTTTTAGAAATGAATGCATCTTTTAACAAAATGGTGAAAGAGTTAAGTAGTATAGAGACTTTGAGAAATGATTTTATTATAAATGTATCTCATGAGTTTAAAACTCCAATTGCAGCTATTGAAGGATATGCCACCTTATTGCAAGATGCTTCTTTAACAGAAGATGAAAGAGCTGAATATACAAATATTATTTTAGATAGTTCTAGGCAGCTATCTTCTCTTTCTGGAAATATCCTTAAATTATCTAAACTAGAAAATCAACAAATTATACCTGACAAAAAATATTTTTCTTTAGATGAACAACTTAGACAAGCTTTAATATTACTAGAAACCCAGTGGGCAAAGAAAAATATTGATATAGACATGGATCTTAAAACAATTAATTATTATGGTAGTGAAGATTTGCTAATGCAAGTTTGGTTAAATATATTTAGTAATGCTATTAAATTCACACCTGAGGGTGGACTTATTGTAACAAGACTAGATAATACACCTAAGGGTATTTGTGTTTCCATAAGTGATAATGGTATCGGTATGACTGACGAGGTACAAAGTAGAATTTTTGATAGGTTTTACCAAGGAGATAAATCCCGTAATTTTCAAGGCAATGGTCTTGGTCTAGCCTTAGTTAAAAGAATTCTTGATTTATGCAATTGTGAAATTAATGTTAAAAGTAAAGTAAATGAAGGTACTACATTTAATATAATACTTCCTATTAAAGATAAATAAATTAAAGATAAATAAATTAAAGAAGCTGTCATGGAAAATATGACAGCTTCTTTTGTAATTATTCGCTTTGTGTACCAGATGATTCTGGTTTTTCATTTTCACTACCAGAGCTACTGTTATTTGATTCATTTGATGGTGGCTTAACTTCCGTATCTTTGTCCCCACTACTTGTTCCATTATCTGGTTTATGTGTTGTATTTCCTGAGCCTCCATTGTTACTTGGTTTGCTAGGTTTACTTGGCTTTTGAGGTTTACTTGTATTATTATTACTACTACTATTATTTGAGTTTTTGTTGCTACTACTACTTGAACTACTACTTGAGTTTTTGTTTTTCTTTGAACTAGTAGTTGAACTATTATTTTTCTTTGATTTACTTGTAGATGAACTATTATCAGTAGATTTATTATATTTTTTTTCAGATTTTACATTTTTCTCTTCCTCAGTTTTATCTTCTTTCTTTTCTTCTACTTTTTTCTCTTCTTCCTTTGGTTTAGTAGTTTCTTCTATTTTTGTAGTATTAGCTTCTTCATCTTTTTTGTTTTTTTCTATTATGTCATATCCATATACACAAGCTCCACCTACTAAGGCGATTACTGCACACACACCTAGAGCCTTACCCACTTTTCCTTTTTTTCTTTTCTTTTTATTTGGTACTTCTTCTTTGGTGTCATAGCTTTCTTCACTAAGAACTCCATATTGAGAGTAGGATTTAAGGTCTACTAAAAATCTGTTTATATTATTATATTTGTTTTCCAAATTGCTATTTGTAGCCTTTTCTATAATAGATGCTAAGTTTGCATTTGAAATTTGCCTTTTGTAATTATTTGATTCAAAACTTAGATTTCCAGTTAGTAGTTCATATAAAATAACTCCCAAATCATGAATATCTTTTTGTGGGTTAAATCTTTTTTCTTCTACTTTTTTTTCTATTTTTACCTCTACTTTTTCTTCTGTTTCTTCTGTTTCTTCTGTTTCTTCTGTTTCATCATGAGATAGTACAACAAAGTTTTTGTTTTCCAAATATGATAAAACATCTGTTTTAACCACTTCTTTAGAATTTATAAATACATTACTTAAACTTAAATTATTAAATAATATATTTCTATTATGAAACTCTTTTAATCCCTCTGCCACAGTTTCAACTATTTTAATAGCTTCTTGTTCTTCTAACTTTCCAGATTGTAATTTTTCTTCTAAAGAAATTCCTTTAAAATATTCACCTTCTATGTAGTAATATGTTTTTCCACATCCACTATATTGAAACATATTATTCACATTAATCAAATTAGGATTTTTTATATTTTTCAAAATTTCTACTTCTTTTAATAGATTCTTAATATATTCCTCATCATTACTTTTTTTTACTAGTACTTTTAGTGTTACTTTTTCTTCTGTGCTTGAATGAATGGCTTTATATGTGTCAGCCCAGTCATTTCTTGTCACAAATCTTCTTTTTATATATGTTTCATTAAAATACTTCATTGCATTCCCCTTCAATTACTAAATTCTTTCATATAATAATTTTACCAATTAAATAATATTTGTAAATATTTATATTAATAATCCTTAATTTTACATATAAATTTTTTTAAATATAATTATTATTTCAGTATTATTTGACTAAGAGCAACTTGACCTGCATTTAATCTTTCTATTTTTAACCCTCTTCTTTCTAATAAATAAAAATCCACTGCTTCCCACAAAGAAAATGTACCTGCTATACTAAGAAACTCCATAAAAACAGGATTATTACTTTTAATTTCTAAAATAAAATACAAACTAAGTAACAACATTCCAATAACTGTTAAGCTAATAATTTTTATTGTATTGATCCTTAAATTAATTCTTTTTTCTTGAAGAATTAAATAATAATGTTCTTCTAAAATAGATTTGATTTCCTTCTCTTCTTTTTTTGTCAAATTTGAATTATGAAAGCAAATGCAAATTTCATATTTATGTGGTATCATATGAATTTTTTCATCAATAAAATCGTAAATCTCTTTATTTAAATCTTTTTGTTTTCTCATGGATAAGGGATCAAAAATATCAAATTCTTTGTAAATATTTATGTCAATTTGTATCCTATTATCTTCATTAATATATTCATGTAAAAAATAATCTTGAATAGGTTTCATTGAAGATTCGTATTTTTTTATTTTTTTATCCAACTTACTTTTAGTTTTGTTCATTATAATTTAATTCTCCTTTAATTCTATATAATAGCTGTTTTTATTTTTCCCATGTTTTTATATAAATTATTAAAAGTAATAAAAACTTATTAAGATACAAATAATATTGTAAAAATGGTCATAAAAGGAGCAGTTATATGTTATATAAATTTTTTGTAAAATATCTAAAACCTTATAAAAAAATAGTCTTTATAGCACCTATTTTTATGTTGACTGAAGTTATTGTGGACTTATTTCAACCCTTTTTAATACAACAAATAATCGATAAGGGTCTAGGCGCAGGAAATACAGACTATGTTATACGTATAGGGATTTTCATGTGCATATTATCCTTAATTGGGATACTTGCAGGTCTCTCCACTATATATTTATCGTCTAAGATATCTCAAAATTTCGGTGGTTACTTAAGGGAAGATACTTTTAAGAAAATTATGAGTTTATCTTTTAAAAACTTGGATCACCAAAGTCCCAGTAATTTAATTATCAGACTTACAAACGATGTAACCCAGGTTCAAAATTTAATTTTAATGAGTTTTCGTATTTTAGTTCGTGCCCCACTATTATTAGTAGGTAGTTTTATTATGGCTTTTTTTACAGCTACATCTTTGTCACCTATTATTGTAATTTTAGTTATCGTAATAACTGTAGTACTTTTTATCATTGTACGTAAATCAACTCCTTTTTTTACTAATTCTCAAAAAGCTTTAGATACATTAAACACAGTTCTAAATGAGAATTTTACAGGAATTAGAGCAGTAAAAGCATTCGTTAGAGAAGACTATGAAATTAATAAATTTGATAATAAAAATGAAAACTTATATAGTGTTAGTACTAAAGCTGCTTTGGCTACAGCACTTATTATGCCTTTTTTAATGCTTTGTGTTAACTTTGGTATAGTTGCCAGCCTTTACTTTGGAGGACAATTTGTAATTGGAGGTACTTTGGAAGTTGGGCAAATAGTAGCATTCATAAACTATTTGCTTCAAATACTAGTTTCTTTATTAATATCTGGTATGTTACTTATGAACGTATCTCGTGCCATAGTATCTGTAAAGAGAATAATTGAAATACACGACATGCAAACTGATATTACATATAAAACTGATACCGTAGATAATATTAAAGGCAATGTGACTTTTGAACATGTATATTTTAAGTATTCAGATAATGACGAGTATATTCTAAAAGATATTAACTTTGCTGCTAAGGCAGGCGAAACTATAGGAATTATTGGTTTAACTGGTTCTGGTAAGTCAACCTTAGCTAATTTAATACCAAGGCTATACGATACTACAAAGGGAAAAGTATTAATCGATAATAAGGATATTAAGGAATATAGCGAAAAGTCCCTTCGTTCTCAAATAAGTATAGTTCTTCAAAAGGCCATACTGTTTGCTGGTAAACTAAATACAAATATACGTTATGGTAATCAAAGTGCTAGTGATATAGAAGTGGAAGAAGCGGCTGAAACTGCTCAAGCTAAAGAATTCATAGATAAATTTCCTGAAAAATACGAAAAACTTATTTCTCAAAAAGGAAATAATTTATCAGGAGGGCAACGTCAACGTGTTTCCATTGCTCGTGGATTAGTTGGTGATCCTAAGATTTTAATTCTAGATGATAGTACTAGTGCTCTTGATGCTAAATCAGAAGCTTTAGTTAAAGAAGCCTTATCAAATGAACATAACGATACTACAACTTTTATAATTGCTCAAAAAATTTCTTCCATAAAAACAGCTGATAAAATTTTAGTTATTGATGCTGGTAAGTTGATTTCTGCAGGTACTCATGAAGAATTACTTAAATCTAGTGATCTATACCAAGAAATCTATTCATCTCAGTTAGGAAAGGAGGCTTAATAGTATGAAAAAACAATCAAGTACTCGTCGTTTATTTAGTTATTTCAAAGAATATAAACCACAAATTTTAATTATAATTGTTTGTATCCTTATTTATACATTAGGTAGAACTATAAGTCCCTTTATGTCTGGTTATATTATAGATAAATATATACTTGTTGGTGATTTACCAGGTTTATTACCTGCTGTATTACTTGTTTTAGCCATATTTTTATCTACTTCTATTTCTAGCTTAATACAAAATAGAGTAATGATTAAAATTGCAGGTAAAGCTATTCGTAATTTAAGACATGATTTGTTTGCTAGATTGGAAGGTCTTTCTCTAAAATACTTTGACTCAGTACCTATTGGAGAATTAATGAGTAGATTTACCAATGATATTGATAATATTAGTGTTACCTTAAATCAAAGTTTGCTAGAGATAGTCTCGAGTGTTTTAGTTCTTATAGGAATAGTAATTTTTATGTTATTTCTAAATATAAAATTAGCTATTGTAACAATAATATCAACACCTATAACTTTAATTCTTTCAAATATACTTGCAAAGAAAACTAGAGCAAGTTTTGCTGCTACACAACAAAAACTAGGCGAACTTAACGGATATATAGAAGAAAATATATCTTCTGAAAAAGTAATTATTGCTTATGGAATGCAAGAAGATACAGTAAATAGATTTAGTAAAATTAATGATGATTTAGTAAAAACCTCTATAAGAGCGCAAACTACAGCTGGACTTATGGCTCCATTTATGAATGGTATTAGTAATATAAATTTAGCTATTGTAGCTGCTTATGGTAGTTATTTGACTCTTCATAATCAAGCTACTGTTGGTATTGTAGTAACTTTTATAAATTTTGCTAGACAATTTTTTCAACCTCTAAACCAACTAGCTAATCTTTATAATCAAATTCAGCTGGCTTTCACTGGTGCAGAAAGAGTTTTTGAAGTTATGGACGAAGTTCCAGATATACAAAATTCTCCTAACAGTATACCTGCTGATAATTTTGAAGGTATAGTTAATATTTCTCACTTAAATTTTAGCTATGTGGAAGGTAACCCAATATTAAAAGATATAAACTTACACGTGGAAAAAGGTAAAATGTTTGGTATTATTGGACCTACTGGTTCTGGTAAATCAACAATTATGAATTTACTTCCTCGTTTTTATGATTATCAAGGTGGAGAAATTACTATTGATAATACTTTAATAAAAGATTTTAAAATAGATGATTTAAGAAATAGAATTGGTATGGTTCTTCAAGATACAGTTATATTTACTGGAACAATAAAAGAAAACATTAAATTTGGTAATCTAAGTGCAAACGCTGACGATGTTGTTGAAGCTGCAAAGGCTGCAAATATTCATGATTATATAATGACTTTGCCAAACAAATATGAAACTATGTTAGATTCCAATGCCAGCGCCTTAAGTGCTGGACAAAAGCAATTATTAACTATAGCAAGAACCATTATTTCTAAGCCAGATATTTTAATTCTAGACGAAGCTACGAGTAATATAGATACTCGTACAGAAATAAAAATCCAAGAAGCTATGAACAACATGATGAGAGGAAGAACTAGCTTTGTAATTGCTCATAGATTAAAGACAATTCTTCATGCTGATCAAATAGTTGTGTTAAAAGACGGCAGTATTTTTGAACAAGGTACTCATAAAGAACTACTTGATAAAAATGGATTTTATGCAGAGCTATATAGAAATCAATTTAATATTTAATAATAATAATAATAATAAGAGGGACAGTTTTCACTGCCCCTCATTTTATAAATTCTTATATTTTATCTAAAATAGCATATGCGCAATAGGTGTAATAACTAAAAGAGAAATTACTGTTCTTATTAAGAATAAAACCACTAGATCTTTTAATTTAAGTGGTATTTCTGATTTAAGTATTACTGCACCTGTTTCAGTCATATAGACTAATTGAGAAATAGATAATGCTCCTATTATAAATTTAGTTACTTCTGCAAATCCATCTCCACTTACCATTACTGATGGTATAAACATATCTGTAAATCCAACAAGTACTGCTGGTGCTGCCTCAGCAGCGTTAGGTATTTTAAGTAATTCTAATATTAATATAACTGGGTAAGATATCCACGTAAATATTGGAGTAAACTCAGCCACTGCTAAAGATATTGTTCCCCAAGCTAACACTAATGGTATTAAACTTATATATATATCTACTATATTTTTAAATCCGTTTACTATTATTTCATTAAGAGTTGGTGCTTTTGCAGCTCTATTCATTGCATTGTTTAAACCTTGTTTGTATAATCCGCCTTCTTCACTAATCTCTTCTTCTTCGTAAGGAATATTGTTGTAAGTTTCATTTTTTATTTTACATAAAGGATAAATTCTTGGAAGTATTAATGCACAAACAAGTGAAGCTGCACAAACTGTTAAATAAAATGGTACAAATTTATCCATAAATCCTAATTGGTCTGCTATAACTGTAGAAAAAGGTAGTGATACAAGCGAGAAACAAACTGCTATTATACAACTTTCTTTTTTGTTATAAAAACCTTGTTTATACTGAGTGTTTGTTATCATTATTCCTAAAGTTGCATCTCCAAGCCATGAAGATAGAGTATCTACTGAAGCTCTTCCTGGAACTAAGAATAAAGCTCTCATAAACTTAGATATCATTGTTCCAAAGAAATCCATTAAACCAAAATCTAAAACTAAAGGAAGTAAAAATCCTGCTATTAAAAATAACGCTATTAAACTTGGCATAATTCCTAAGATTACATGACCTGTGTTTTCAGAAATTATAAACTCTGGTCCCACATTTGTGTATATCATAACCATAAATACTGCTCCAACTATTCTAAAGAATAGCCAAAATGGTGGTACATCTAATATGTTTTTGAAAAATTCATTTTTTATATTTATAAATTTTGCTCCAAGTGATAAAACTGCTGATCCAACAATTATTACTAAGCATATAGTTGGTATATAATCACCTATGGCAAGTTTTAATAATTCCGAAATAAATCCAACACCTATATTTACTGGTGATACATCTGCCATATTAAACATTTCTCCAAAAGGTAATGGTATGATAAATAAAAATAATCCTAATAATGACGGTATAAAAAACTTTAAAAATCTTAAGATGCTACTCGACTGTTCTAACGTGTAATTTTGTTGTGTATTCATAATAATTCCTCCATATAATTGTCTTTTTTGTAATTTTAAAATAATTTCAATTATTCCAATATTTTTTTATAATTTCTATGCGTATTCCTTTTCCAATTCTTCCAATTGAATATATTGTTTATTTACGTATTTTGATGATGTTAAATAAAGTGCGTTTGAATAAAACATTCCAAAGCTGATAATATCCCCTATTTGATAGTCCACCTTAGAGTTTTGTATATCTACTATAAGATGATCACTACTGCTTCCTGCTATTTCTATTCCATCTTCCAAAGGAACTAAGTCTCTATCATTGACAAAATCTTGTTTTCCAACGGCTAGTATTGCTCTTTTTCTTATGCCTTTATCTTCATATTCAGGTTTATTTCCAAAAGCATCTAAGAACATTTCTCCAATTGGATAAGTTGGTTTTTCTTTTATTTCTATTATTTCAGCTTTTAAAATCATTGTATCTTTGTGCATTTTGTCTAAGTCGTAACCCCAATAATCTATTAAATCTCTGCCTATAATTAAGGCTTCTCCTATTCGTAGATTATTTATTTTAGATGGCATTTTCTTATCAAATAATAATGGTAGTGATGTAGTTGATCCTCCTGATACTATGTCTAGCTTTCTACCAATTTTATTTTCAACTTCCTCTGCTATTTCACACAAATAACTTAAATTCTCATGGGATGGTTTAATTGATCCATAGCAACTTAAATTTGTGCCTATTCCATATAACTTTACATATTCTAAATTATTTTCAATGTATAAGGTAGTATCGATAAGTTCGTCTTTGTCAAAAAATCCTTCTCTCAAATCACCTAAATCCATCATAAGAATTATCTTATGTTCTTTCTTTTGCTTCTTGCACTCTTTTTCTAGCAAGTTTATAGTTTTGATTTCTGAATTTAAAGATATATCAATATGCTTAACTACTTCTTTGACTTCATGTTTCATAGGCATTCTTATTAGCATAGTTTCTTTTTCAATGTTTTTTTCTTTTAACTCAATTAGTTGTTCTATTCTAGAGCTGGCTAAATATTTACAACCTCCATCTGCTAGTACATCTACTACTTCTTGCTGTGCATTTACCCCTTTGATAACTCCTGCAATACTTATGTTATTTTCATTACATAAATCTACCAAGTATTTTGTGTTATCTGCTATTTTATTAAGATTTATTTCCAAAAGTGGATATTGTTGTTTAGTATCCATAATCTTTTCCCCCTTATTTGATAGATTCATTTACTTTGAAGATATAATTTCCTACAAAAAAAGTCTCCTGGTTTTAAAAACCAAGAGACGAAATATTCCGTGTTACCACTCTTATTGATAAGTTTTCAATTAGTATTTCAGAATTTTGCAAATTTTCAGTTTTTGATAAATGCAAACTGACAAATTTGTTTATTCTAGGTTATGTGCTCTCGCAAAATACTTTTTGTACAATCAAAAAAGTCCCTTGGCTATAAAAACCAAGAGACGAAATATTCCGCGTTACCACTCTAATTGATAAGTAAACTTATCCACTCTAATCCCTTAAGGCGAGACACACCTAATATCCTACTATTAATTCAGATACTCTTCTCCAAAGCTCTCTTCAATACAAACATTGTTGCCAGGCTTCCACCAACCCTAGCTCGCTGAAACATGAATTATATCTACTTTCTTTTTCATCGAATTTAATTTATCTTTATTTGTTAATTATTATTGTAATTGTGTTCTTTTATATTGTCAATACATTATTTTTTTATTATATATAATTAAAATACACAAAATCTTGTAACTTATTTACTTTACTCCCATTCAAGGCACTTATCTTTAATAAATTTTTTATTTTCTTTAGTAAAATCTATACTTCCTGAAACGCAAATAACTCTGTCTTTATATCTAAGTATATACCCATCCTTAGATTTATTGTCTTTGTAAACTTTTATAGCACCCCAGTCCTTATCTTTTACTTCAACAAAATCCTGATACTTATAAAGCTTTAAATAAGAATTGAAAATCTTGTCTAATACCCATTCATATTTACTTTTACATATTTCATATTTAAAATATCCTTTGCTATGTTGAGAAAAATAGTCATAATCTTCAACATTAATAAATTTATCATAGTAATATTTATAATCACTAGCAAGGAAAGATTCTGATCTTGCATAATATAAATTAGTATTTTTTATTTTAATATTTTCAAAATCATTTATACTCATAATTACTGGCTTATTGGGGTCTCCCACATAATTCACCATATTTTTTCCAGTGATAAAAATATTTGCAGACAAAAATACGCCAACTACAAATATGATCGTACCTAATATTTTGCTTACTTTTTTATACTTTGATAATGTTATGTTTATAAATTTAATTATAAAAATGATAAGTAAAAATGTAAAAATAGATATATATATATAAGCCTTATTGTTTATCTCATCACCTATTAAACTTCTAAAACTTAAAATTATAAGGATAAGCATACTTATACAAACTTTCGCAAAAGAATTGCGTATTTTAAATGATTTACATGAAATATAATTTATATCTTCTCCCAGCTTTAAGGCTTTTTTAGATTTAAAATACCACATTCCATCTCTTATTGTGCACGATATATATAAAAATCCTGCTACTAATAAAGTCATCATTAAAATTACACAAACATTGTTTGGTATTAGAATAAAAAATTTATAACCTAAACTAAATATAAGATTAAATCCCCATATTATAGCAGTAAAAATATAAAGAAGCATATTTATCAATATAAATTTACGCATTTTCTTTATTATCATATCTTCATCAGTATGTATAGGTGTTATGTTTTCATCTTTGGTATAAAATATAAGGAATTTGCCATAACTTGAGCATAAATATGTCCAACCTCCTGCTTCACAGTATTCTATATATTCATGTATAGAACCATATTTAATATTATCAGCAAAGTTATCAAGTGCAAATTTACACTTAACTGGTGGTGATTTTTTAAAGATAAAAAGTCCACAACTTTTGTGGGATAACATCCACCCTTCTAATGCTTTTTCTTCTAAATATTCTTCTATAGCTTTACACTCATGTTCTTTAAACAACAATAATTCAGCAATCATATTTTTACTTATTCTCATGATTTCCTCCCATATACTTTGCCCCTTCATCTACCATGGATTTAAGTCGTATGTATTCTTTATTTAAAGCTTCATATCCTTCCTGGGTTATTATATAACTTCTTTTTCTTCCATCTACTGCTGTTTCTCTTATTAGACCAGAGCTTTCAAACTTGCCAAGTAGGGCATATAAAGTTCCTGGTCCTACTGATATTCTCCCTTCAGATATGTGCTCGACTTTTTTCATAATGTCTACACCACAACATTCATTTGTTAAGGCTAGTAATATATAATACATGGGTTCTGATAGTGTCTGAAGTTGCTTTCTAGCCATTTTTAAACCTCCCAACTATTTGATGTTAATTTATAATTATTTTAATAATTTTTACTAAATAAAAAATTGTTGCCAATATAACTAAAACTGTTCCTAAAATTGTATCTAAATTAGTAAAGCTTCCTATTAAAATTAATATTAATATTAAAAGCGTTATTACTACAAGATCAAAATATGCCATCTTAATTTTAAATTCTTTAAGAGTTGGGTATTTTATATCTTCTTTTTGTTTGATACATTTACTAGATTTGATATACCATAAACCTGTTCTTATAAGATCCACAACTAGCCATGTAATAAATATGATAGAAACCATTATAAGTAATAAATAGCCATCACCATAAGATTCTATGTTATTACCCCAATTAGGTACAAAAGCGTTATATACATTGGAACATATTAAATAAAGGCACCATAGAAATAGAAGTAAATATACTAGCATTGATTTACGTACTTTTTTTAAAACCACTTCTTCATCCGTATGTATAGGGGTTATATTTTCTTCTTCACTGGAAAATACCAAATATTTATTAGTTTCACATATATACTTCCACCCACTGGCTTCACAATACTCTCTGTACTCGCCTGTTTTTAGCTCAGTAAATATATCTACAGTATATTTAATTTTGGCAGGATTTCCTTTTTTAAATACAAAAAATCCAGCGTTTCTATCTTCTAATATCCACCCCTCTAGGGCTTTTTCTTCGAAATACTCTTCTAAGGCCTTGCATTCATTTTCTTTAAACAAAACTAATTTAATAAATGTATTTTTGTTTATTTTCATAATATACCTCCCTATTTTTTAGGTTTATGAATAAAAAATTCGCTTCGCTTGAGCGACGTGTCGGCGAAACACTTCATATCGCCAACGAGATGCCTTAGCTACCGCTTTAAGCCACTGCGTGGGCGCTATGAAATTTTAGGCAACTCCGTTGCTAAAAAATTAAGCCATTGTAATATCGAGTATCGATAATAATATATAAAAAAATCTGAAACTTATATATTTATTTAAATAATAACATCGAGTATCGATATTGTCAATAAATTCCATTAGCATAACATTAAATTTATTATAATTAGGAAATAAATAAAAACACAAGATACTATGGTAGTAGAATGATTATTAATTAAGTACAGAAAAATCACGATAGTTTTATCTATCGTGATTTTCTTCTTTCTTTTTCTTATTTTTCTCTTCGGTCATTATTGTCAATTCTCTTACAACAAAGTAAAATGTACCTATTACTCCAATTACGCCTACTAAAGCTAATATCACATTTAGAAAATTCATTTCCTCAAGTCCAACATATAAGCCTACTCCCTTATAGGTTACTAATTTCCAACTAATATCTGCTAAAATTATTACTATTACATATGTGATATATCTTTTTAAATAAGCCATTATATTTTTCTTTGTTTCTTCCTTCATAAAGCCACCCCTAAAAATATATCTTTATAAAGTCTTATATTTCTTATGTTATTTAGTAATAGATTATAACACATTTAAAAAAAGTCCTAAAAATAAGACTTTTGCTTACTATATCCCTAGCTAATTGCTAAATTATATATTTTTTTCAAAAGTTGCTGCTACTTCTTTTAAAACATTTGTTATATCAATATGTTGAGGACAGCTACCTTCACATTTTTTACATTCTATACAGTCAGAAGCCTTTCCATAAGTTTTTGCGTAGTTACCATAATACACTCCTTGAGTAGAGAAACCTTCATTATCAGATTGTTTTTCTGCATTATAAAGAGCAAAGTAATTTGGTATTGGAATATTTTTAGGACATCCTTCTACACAATATTGACACGCAGTACAAGGTACAGCTATTGATTCATTTATCATTTCTACTGCTTTGTTTATGATACTTAACTCTTTATTATCTAAGGGTTGGAAGTTTTTCATATATGATGTATTGTCTAATAATTGCTCCATAGATGACATACCGCTTAGTACCATCATTACATTCTCGTGACTTGCTGCAAATCTTATTGCCCAAGATGATACAGACATATCTGCATGATAATCTTTAAATAGCTTTTCTACTGACTCTGGCACTTTTGCCAATGTTCCACCTTTTACTGGTTCCATAACAATTACTGGTTTATTGTGCTTTGTAGCTATCTGGTAGCATTTTCTAGATTGGATACTTTCATTATCCCAGTCTATATAGTTTAATTGTAATTGAACAAAATCTACTTCTGGATGAGCTGTTAATATTTCTTCTAGTAAGTTTGCATTATCATGGAATGAAAATCCTGCACTTTTTATTTTGCCTTCTTCTTTTTTCTTTTGAACAAATTCAAATACCTTAAATTTTTTGGCTATTTCATAATGTGAAACTCCTAAATTATGTATTAAATAATAATCAAAATAATCTACTCCACATTTTTCTAATTGTTCATTAAATATTCTTTCTAAATCTTCTTCTTTCTTTAGAAACATTGTTGGCATTTTTGTAGCCAGTGTAAAACTTTCTCTAGGATGACGTTTTACTAATGTTTCTCTTATGACTGTTTCACTTATAAAGTTGTGATACATATATGCTGTATCAAAGTAAGTAAATCCCCTCTCTAAAAATGTATCTACCATTTTATTTACTTCTTCGTAGTCCACAGTTGTTGGATCTTCACTATTTGTTATGGGTAATCTCATATATCCGAATCCTAGTTTTTTACTCATAGTACACTCCTTTTTATAAACATGTTTTAGTAAATTTTTCATTTCTTTATATTTATATCCTAGCACTTGGAGTTAACTCTAAGTCAACTGTTTTTAGCTGATTTTTACTTATATCTACTCTTTAATTCTTTGTATATATCTAGAAATTCCTTTATTATAATATAAAATGATACAATAATAATTATAAAAATTCCAATTATTAGAGCAATGGAGATAAATACGTTTAAAGTGTCTATAACTATTCATCCTTTCTATAACTATATTTTTTATATGATTACTGAGTTAAATTATAGATTTTACGATTATTTATTATACTGAAAAATAATCACCCCAATAAAATATACCATGCTTAGTAATAACCCAACTATCCCATGGCGTCTGTGTAAGTGGTTCCAATGGATAATCTTTCAAATCATATACTGTTTGATCACCTTCTATTACAGCTTCTGGCGGTCTTCTACAACTTTCATAATCTACTTTTAAATTTATTGATAATAAAAGTAAATCTTCTCTTCCTTTTAAAGTCGTTTCATGTGACGTAAATGCTTGTCTAAGTACTGCAAACCTCAATGCCCCTACTGGTGTTAAAAATATATAAAATAGTAATCCGCCTACTAAAACTATTGGAATTGCTATCTTATACTTAGTTTTCTTTTTCAAAATACTCAACTCCTTAAAATTAACTAAATATCCAATTCTTTCATGGGTATTCATCAACACAATAATAGCACAAACTTTCCTGTTCAATATATTTCTTACTGAATCGTTAGGTTAATCTATATTAAATAATCAAATTTATAATCTATTCAAAATAAAAAATTCGCTTTGCTCATATCGCCAACGGATTTATCTTTGCTCCGCTTCAGATATATCCGTTGCTCAAAATTCACTTTTTTACTCTTTTTTAAATATATTAATAATACTTCAATTCATAAGCTTTACACAAATTTTAAATTAGCATAATTTCCTAGTAAGTAAAAAAGGAGGAGCATAGCCCCAACCTCTTTTGTTTATAATATGTAGATATTGTAAATTATCTACTTTCTAAATTATTAACTTTTTTCTCTAAATTAGAGATTCTACTGTTTACTAATTCTTTATTTTTTCTGTGTATTTTAATAAATCCATATATAGCAATAGCAATCAGTATCCATAGTATTATATTTAATATTTGAAAGAAAAATTCATATGTTATGGCCATAAAACCACCTCCTTTTAGATATTTAATTATTAATCCTTTGGAGAAATATGTACTTGAAATTTCAACTAATCTTTTCATATCTTTGCCATCTATTAGGTACTAAATCAAACAATGGATAGGTTATGATTATTGTTAATATTTGCAATTTAATTTGTAGCATAAAATTATTTAAAATAATAAAGTGATTAAATACAATTATATTTGCAATTAAAATAATGCCAAAATATATTCCTCTCTCTACATGGTGTTCAGGCTCATAAATTGCATTACAATGTGAACATTTCAAATGTCCATTAATAAAAACTTTTAATCTGCCGTAGAATGAAAACCTCTTATTACACTGAGTACAATTTTTTATAAATACGCCCCTTTTTACTTTATTTTTTAAAAAAGCTGGCTCTAGTAATAATTTACTTGCTATTATACCAGTTGATATAGCAATAACTAATGGTAATGTTTTAGGCAAATTTCCAGGTAAACTTGTAAATACAGGTTCCATTAATAAAATCACTCCAAGCAACACTATTGTAACCCCTGCATAAGTAAGTAATCCATATCCTTTAATGTATTTCCCATCCTTATAGTTTTTTATAAGAAGATACAGTCCTGAAACCAATATTAAAGTTCCAACAAAAACTATAATCCATAATAACATGTTTAAATTCCCCTTTCTCTATAGTTATGTTCTTTTTTCTTTATTTTATTATTTTAGATTTAACTATATCAATAACATAATCAGTTGAATCAACTTTTAAAATTAATACGATTATACTATATGCAATTGCTCCTATACCAACAGAAACTGCCAATGCTAAAAATTCACTAATCAAAGATATTTTTGCAAATAATTTTAATACTATAAAAGCCATTACACATGATGCTGCAAATGTTTTTAGGAGTGTTGTGAAAATACTCATTGCATTAAACTTTCCTATTTTCTTTCGAAGTTGAATCATTAAAAAACATACAGCTACTATTGCAGCCAGGCTTGAACCTAAGGCCAGTCCTGAAACTTTCATTGTTTGAATCAATATTAGATTAAATAAAATATTACATATAACACAGAGTATACTGTTTTTCATTGGGATTTTAGTATCTTGTAAAGAGTAAAATATCCTTACTAAAACGTCTCTCATTCCACTTGCAACCATACCTACAGCATAGCAGGATAATACTTGGGCTGTTATAATAGTTGCAGTTGGGTCAAAAGCTCCTCTTTCAAGAAGCACTTTTACTATAGGTTCAGATAATATAAATGCACCAACAGAAATAGGCATAGTTATTAATATAACTGAATTTACAGACTTACATAATGTAATCTTTAGTTGTTTTAAGTTTCTGTTTGACCCTAGTTTAGAAAATACGGGATACATTACTGTTATTATGGATGCAACAAATACCCCTATAACAAATATATTTAATTTATATGCATAACTCAATGCTGATACAGATCCTGTAGGTAAAAAAGATGACAGATTTTTATCTACCAAACTGTTTATTTGATATGCTGATGCACCTACTAATATGGGACCTATAGCTAAACCCATTTGTTTTACATGTTTGTCAAGTAAATTTATATTAAATTTGTATCGAAATCCTTTTTTATAGCAAAATGGAATCAAAAATACCATTTGAACAAAAAATGCAAATACAGTTCCATATGCCAAACTTTCTATACCAAACCTTTTACTAAGTAAAACAGCTATTATTATAGAAATATTATATGGAATTGGCATTAATCCTGTAACTATAAAATAGTCATGTATTTCCAAATATGCTTTTAGTACGTATGTTATACATACTAAGCCAACGGAAAACAAAATAATTCTTGTTAATTGCATTGTAAGTTGGAGTTTTTCTCCATTAAAACCGAATGCAAATAATTTAACTAGTGGTTCTGTAAAAAACCAGCCTAAAACTACTACGATAAATGATACTATAAATATAATGTTTATAATGTTACTTGTAAACTTTAAAGCTTTTTGTCTTCCTTCTTTACCTTCTACCTCTGTGTAGATTGGCATATATGTACTTTGAATAGCAACGCCTAGCAATGCTATAAAGGCCACTGTTATAATATTCAAAGCCATAAAATATGACTCAGCTATAACACCTATACCGTATACATATCCAATAACCAGATCTCTTAATAATCCAACAACTTTTGATATTATTGTAGCAATAAACAATATAGATACTGATTTTACTGCTTTAGACATATAGCTACCTCTTTTCATATTAGTTATTTTCGTATAATAATTTTTCACATTTTAATACAAATTGAAGATTTATTATAGCACCTTAATAATTGTAGCTAGCTTTTAGTATTATTACAACTTACGATTTGGTTATAAATGGTATATTTCATATATATAAATTTAAAAACATGATTGTAGATAGTATTTATGATAATGGCTTTAATTGATAATAAAAATAAGTATAAAAGACAGTTTATTATACTATACTTAATTTAGGAGGTGGGGTAAAACTATGACTTTCATAGATTTTAAAGATGCTATAATATATGCATTAATTTTTATTGTATTTATGCCTATACTAACTATAATCCATGAAATAGGTCATGCTATTCCAGCCTTAATATTTACTAATGGTGAAGTTATCGTTAATATTGGAAATTTTAATTGGAAAAAGAAAATAAAAATTAATAGACTAACAATAAATATTAATGGGTATAAGTCTTTGGTAGATATATCTTATGGTTATATCAATTGTACAGATATAGATAGTAAATTAAAATCAATTCTAGTTTTTGCAGGCGGACCAGCATCATCTTTATTTATTTCATTATTATCTTTTTTATATTTAAAAAATACAAACTTATTATATATACCAATGATAATATTTAATGCTATATCTATGTTTAGCTTTGTACAATTTATGTCAACGATTTTACCAATTAAATATAAAAATAGACCATACAATGGATTTACAAGTGATGGATACAAAATATTACAATTGTTAAAAATGACTGATTATAATAAATAAAGCACCTAGTATGCTAGGTGCTTTATTTATTATAAATTTTATAGAATATCAGTCTATTGTTTTTTCTCTAATTCTTCAACCCTATATTTTGTATAATCTAACTCATGATGCATAGTTCTCATCTTAAGTTGCAATTCAGATATTTGATGACTAAAATATATAAATCCCCCAACTATTGCAATAAGTAAAATTAAAAATACAATCATTTGTCTTTGCATTATTTTTAAAATCTCATCTTTATCCATCTCTTTTTCCATTAGTTTATCCCCTGTATTTTCTTATATATTAATTTCATCTACAAATTGTCAATAGTCCAACAATTGATACTATGAAATAAATAAGTACTAACACGTACACTATTGATAATATATACATCATATTAATCACCTCAAGTATGAGTATTAACACTATTTATGTGATCTAAACTTTGTTGGCTATATATTAATGTTTCTTACCTTAACTATACCATAAATTTACTCCTCAAAAAACCTTTTACTTAATTGTGCAAATTCATTTTTATTAGAAATCATAGCAGGGTGACCACCTGATTCAAATAAGTAAATTTCTCCATGACCAATTTTTCTTAACATTTCTCCATATATATCTTGAAAATAATTAGGATTTATAGAGCATACAAATTCATCTTCTTTGCTTCCTGTTAATAAAATCTGTGGTTTAAGAGTTTCTAAAGGTTTGTGAAAAAACTTCCCAATAGTTCTATCATGTTCAACTATACTTTTAGTATCATTATCAACTACATTCTCCCAGCCATCACCATGCATGTAGTTATAAAACATTTTAGCATTTTCATCATATTTAGAAAGTTGTCTACCTTTAATTATATTTTTAGTAAACTCTTTTAACGGATTTTCCCCTTCAAAACTATCTGCTATTACTTTATCAACTAACTGCGGTGCTTCTAATGCAACGTTTATTGCAACTAGTGCACCACCACTACTACCAATCAAATTCACATTATTATATTTCTTTTCTTTTAAAAAAGAAATTACTTGTTGTGCTTCATCAAACCATAGATCAATAGGAAATTCTTCAAGTCTATCAGACTTTCCATGCCCTAAAAAATCAATTAAAATAACCTTATAATTTAATGTATATGATTCAATTACATCTAAAAACATATTTGATGAAGCTGTATTTCCGTGTAATAGTAATACCGGCTTTCCCGTTCCAATTTCTTCGTAATAAACTTTCTTATTTTTATAATTAAAAAATGGCATATTTGCCTCCTAATTTTTATTTTATATTTTAATTAGATACATGACCTTCACTTATCATGCCTTTTAACATTTTTATAAAATCTTCCTTTTCATCTCCCAGAACACTAAGAGGAACGTATGCACATAATATATTTTCACTTGATACTATACCAATAATATTTTCATCCATCATTATATCTTTTATGTACTCTACACTTGTAACTTTAACAGATGATGCGCCATGAAGTAAGAATTCATTGTCTTTTATTTCAAGTATTCTTTTGGCATATATTATATCCGGATTCTTTTTTGCCATTATTTTAGCAAAAACCTTTGGGTTATTTGATAATACACGATTTGATAATATAATAGAAGAAAAAATAAACACAGCACCTACAACTATTACAAATATATTGCATAGAACTTTCAGCTCTAATAATCTTAGTATTAAGCTTATGCATATATAAATTAGTGCAAATCTTATTATAAGTGTTTTATCAATTAGGCTTTTTCCTTTCATTAATTTGAAGTTCATTTTTAAATAAGATACATAATCATCAAAACTAAATTCATATTCGTACTTCATAATACTCTCCCTTATTTTCTCATTTAATAATTCTTGTACTTATATAAAAGTATTATTATATTGTTGATTGTGATTTCGCCCATGTTTTCCCATTATCTTTTGACTCGAATAGTACTCCTTTATCCCCTTTATAGTCACCATCTTGACCTTGTCCTACAATCATTTTTAATACTCCACCTTCTTTGTAAGGCACAGTTGGAAAATCAAAAATACTTGTAGTAAGGCCACCTTCTAATTCTTCTTCCTCTTGATTGAATTCCACTATTTTAAATGTCTTTCCTCCGTTTTCACTACGATATAGTGTTGCACTATCACCAGATTTATTTACAGTAACTACAAATCCAAGTTTTTCATTTATAAAGTTTATACCATATATGCTTCCAACAGCATCTCCAAAAGGGTTTTCATTTATTTTCTTCCATGTAGCACCACCATCAGTAGTTTTTATTAGTTCATAAAAAACACTTCCAAGAGCTGCATCCACAGGATTTAGTTTATATCCTACTTTATCTGATAAGTAAAATTCCTCCTTACTTGATTTATTAGGATCATTAAATTCATCAGGTTTTTCTTCTTCCTTATTAGTATTTCTTCCAGGAAGAATGTTTTGACTTTTACTCCAGTCAGTGTCATTTACTAAATTATATCTAAATGGCGTTATCTCTTCTTTCTTATTTGGAATATATAAAGATACGCTATACCCAGTTATCTCTCCAATAAATTTTTCTAAATACATGTTGTATATATCTTCTAGCTTAACTTCATGGCCATCTTCATAAATATTTATAAGCCCTGTTGTGTCATATCCCCAGCTTCTTTTCCCACTATAAAGTAGTCCATATTCTTTTTCATTATTTTTCAAGTAGGATTTTTTTATATTAATTGCTCTTACTGTTTCTACTAAAGGATCTAACAAATTGTCTTCATTGTAGTCACCATTCACTACACCATCAAGTCTTATAGTCATTTTATTTGATTTGTTGTCATAAGTTATGAGGTAACTCCTCTCCTGTCCATCTTTATTTTTACCATAAACAAAGGCGTATAAATCTGTAATTTTTCCATCAGAGTTAAACTGTAGCTGAAACTCATTGCTTATGTATAATTTTTTTGGCAGAGGATATTTTTCATTTATATCATTAAAAATTCCTGACACACCATATTTGTAAAAATTATTGTGTTCAAATTCAACACTTCTTTCTGTTTTTGCTCTAAGTATAAGCCATGAAAGTTTTCCACCAAAATTAACTGAACTTTTGTATATGTTGTATCCATAGAAGGATGTGATTGCAATTATTAATGCTATAGATGTGTATTTCCAAGGTTTTGATGTTGCTAGTTTGCTTAGATTGCCATTCTTATTTTTTATAATTTTAATAGATGTAATTATAATAACAAGTATAAAGAATACAGTTAATAGTATTAATATTTGAAGATTGTAATTGTGTCTTCCATATTTGCAAATTTCAGCTAGTTTATAAAAGAAAAAACCATATGCTATAAGCAGTATTGGATTTGTTATTAGTGATACGAGTATTTGTTTTAGTTTGTTCATATGTGATTCCTCTTTTCCTATGATTAAATCTATATTTGTATATCAAATTTTAGTACATTATATAATCATAAATTTTCTTGTTTATTTATATGGTATCAAAAACATTTTCATTTCGCATTATTAATAGGTTTGGGTAAAATAAAAGCTAGCCTCATTGGCTAGCTTTGTTAATTTTTTAGATATACTTCTTTAACTATATAATTAAAAAACGTTTTTATTTAGCATAGGTTTAAAGGGTCGACATAAAACCCCATCATTATCATTATATCTAAAAATTCCGATAAAAAACAGTCTTTTTCTTATAACATTTTTCATATAGAATTAAGTAAATAAAGCTTATAAGGAGAGATAGTCATGAAAAAGGGAATTCTTTTATTATCGTCTGTAATATGTGGAGTGTTTTTTGTATTTAAACTAATAAGTAATAAAAAAGATATGGCAAAAATAAAATAGTATGAATAGTAAAAAAGATATAGGATTTAGTATTATACTAATTCTATATCTTTTTAATGTATGTTTAATAACAAATTAAATTATTTTATAAATTTAGCAGTCAAATTAAAATTTATCATATCTCTCCTAACTTCTTAAAAGTATCTTCACGAACTACTTGTCTTAATGTTGTAAGATATTCTGAAAAGGCAACTTTGTCATCCGCATAAGTTTTATTCAATTCATATTCTCTCGGAATCCAAGTGGATAAATCAGAAACATTATGCTGAATTAAAGCTTCAAGTCCATCAATAGCTTTGTAAATTTGGGCTTCTATAGTTTTGCGTTCTGCCATTTCTTCATAAAGTGAAATCATTTCTTTTGCGTATTTAGCAGGAAGAGAATTTACCCAGCTATACAGAAGATTTTTTTCTGTCTTTTCATCAGCTTGTACCTTTTCAAAAGTAGGAATATCCCCTGTAAACGCCTCTCCCAAGTCATGGATAATACACATTCTGATAACTTTATCCATGTTTACTTCTGGGAATTCATCCTTAATAAAGTAAGCCATTAAAGTCATCATCCAGCTATGTTCGGCTACACTTTCGTGTCTACCTTTAGACGTATAGCAATGACGAGTCTCATCTTTTAGTCTTTCGGCAATCAAAAGTGCATCCAGTAATTTTCTTGGTTCCATAATTATTCCCTCCCTAAAGTTCCTATATTTACGTCTGTTCTGTAAATTAGAATTTATCATTCCATAAAAAATTTATTTTTTCTATAATTTTAAATCCTACATAATAAATTTGTATTATTTATACTCATAATACCTTTATGTATATTTCATTGTGATTATCAAATTCAAATCCGCAGGATAGCAATACACCGCAAGAGGATTTATTTTCCTTTTCTGGTTGAACAATAACTCGCTTTGCATTAGTATGATTGCTTATTTTTAAAACTAAATCCCTAATTATCTGTTTCCCCAAACCTTTGCTCAAGTAATTCGATTGTCCATATAACCTCCCATTATATAAATAATCACCCTACAATTTGGAGTTTATAAGTTAATTAATAAAATGCTTACTCCTACAAATAGGCATGGGAATATACCTACTAATATTCCTACTAACCCATGAACAAAATGATACTTTTTTTGATGATATTCTTTATCCATATGTTCAGTACCAGGTAATCTTATTACCTTAATATTAGCAAATAAAATCCAATCCATAAAGAAACAATCCCAAACATTAATTATAAACCAAATAAAAAAGCTTCCTAAAAAACCATCTAGAAAAGTCTTTGCCTGTGCTAAACTCATTAGTCCAACAAGTACTATAAAACCAATGAAAATAAATATCCCCTTCTTAACTATAGCTGTTTTACTTAATGGTTCTGCTGGTATTCTTTCATGAGTTTTAAAATATTCTTCTTGAATATCTTTTGGATAATCATGAATCCACCAAACCGGATTTTTACATAAAGGAATAAATATAACTAAATTGAAAATCACTGTTATAATTACAGTTTCTATTAATAATATCCACAAATTCATACTTTAACCTCCAATCCAAATTCCTATTTATTTACATGACTTTGCCCATTTTTCATTACAATTTTCATCAAAATCTCCCCTACCTAGTTAAACACGAGTCTCACAAATTTTATTTAATTAATCTATCATTATTTTTAGAGTAATTTTTCATATAGCCTAAACCACTTCAATCCATAATTCTCTAATCCTAAATCAACAGTATCAATATATTTAAAACCGAACTTTTCATAAAGCTTGATTGCCGGTAAGTTTTTCTCATAAACATCTAAACGAAGTACCTTAATATCCTTCTTATTTGCCTGTTTCTCTGCAAATTTTAGGAGTTCTTTTCCGACTCCTTGACCCCAATAGTCTGGATGTATAGCAAATGTATAAATTACAAATACATCTGAATATTTCAACTCTTTTTGCCAATTTGCCATTAAATAAGCATGCTCTGGCTTATGACTTAATATTATTGAACCAACAATTTTTCCACTTATACTTGCAACATATAAACTACCATCTTTAATTCCAGCAACTGCATCGTCTCTAATTGGATATACTCCCTTTTTCCAACCTGGATAATTTACATGAGATTGTAAGTAATCATTTAATTCATTATACAATTCTTCTAATTTAGCAATATCCTTTTCTACTCCTAGTCTAATTATAATATCTATTCATCCTTTCTATAAATTTCTATTTTATCTATATTATATGAAAATCACCTTTAATTTCCCATTATATTAAAATTGTTCATTCAGATTCTTTCCAAAGGATACATTCCTAAATGAAAGTAATAGTCCAAATTGTATAAAAAACTAGGTTAAACCTAATTTTTCTTTAAATATGTAAATTAACTTTTTCTTCAAGCTCTTTAATCTTCTTTAACAATCTATTCTCATTATTCTTTTTAAAAATAATCATACAACCAAGGAAGATTGCAGGAACAAATAAAAGCTCTCTCACTACAAATCCATCAAAAATACCCATCATGGGAAACATAAGAGAGAAAATAAATCCAAAAACAATGAAAAATTTTGTGCCTGAGCCACTTTTAAAATTTCCTGAAATATAGGATGTAGAGTCCTTTTCAAATATTTCCCCTTCAAAATTATATGTGTCTAAAACTCCTTTATGAGTAGCATAGGTTCCAGGCGTATTATTTGTATATAGCATAAATTTTATTTTGTTATTAATTCTCCTACATAATAAATTTGTATTAGTAGAATTGTCTGCATTTACAACTTTTAGTTTATCCAGTTCAGTAATCAAAGTATTTTTAGAACAGTTAAAATCAAATCTATGATTGTATTTTTTCATAAAGTCCCCCTTTTATTAACCACAATTTTAAGTATTGTTTAAATAAATCTCAAGAATAAATTGGAATTTATCATTATAAATCCAGTTGCATAAATATAGCTGTTTTGGCTGGATTATCATTGTATCGATCTATGATTTTAAATCCATACTTTTCGTACAATTTAATTGCTGAACTCATGAAAGGAAATGTGTCTAATCTCATATATTTGTATCCTATTTTCCTGGCATCAGATATTACTTGCTCAGTAAGTGCTTTACTAATACCCTGTCCCCTAAATTTGGGAGGAACATAAAGTCTTTTTATTTCACAGTATTCATTATCATTCTTAGTTAGGGCAACGCATCCCGCAGCCTCATCCTTCACAATTGCAAGATACATTCTACCATAGGGTAAACTATATTTATTTTTCATATCTTTTAATTCTTCATCTAAATTTTGTGAAGAAAGACATTCTTTAACATCATTTCCTTGTTTAATAATCATATCGGTATACTCAACTACAAGTTCCCTTATTTCTTTTTCTCTATCATAGGCCAATACAATATTCATTTTCTCTCTCCTTCATAAATTCATATTTATCTCATAATTGTAGCAGAAAAGCCACTGACTTTATATCAATGGCTTACTATCTCAAGTTATTTTTATTTTAGCCTAAATAATTTTTTAATCTGTGGTTTTCACCAACCTACTGTCAACAGCCTGGTTTCACAAAAGTATTTCTTTTATACTTTTTTCTGTGGAAATTATCATATGTTTTCCCGTTATATACCTTGTATTTATGATTTTGTAAATATAATTAAGATCTAATGTGATTGATTTGCCTAATTTTCAAAGGATATCTGAATATTTTTTATCACCTGGTTGCCATAGTATACATGAATAGTAGTAGTTCCAACACCTATACCTGTTATTCTACATTTATCAAATTCATCACTTACTTTGCAAATGGAGGTGTCGTCTACAACATAAGAAAGATTATTTTCATCTATCTTTTCCTCTTTATCACTATCAAGAGCCAAATTCATTATTATAAAATCCCCTTTTTTAAAAACATATACAGACTCATCTTTTTTGTAATCTACATCAAATATGACTTCTGTTACATTTACCTGACTTGTGTTTAAACCTATAAAAATTGCTGTACCTATAATTCCTATAAAAACTACTATAAGTAAAGGAATTATGTAATTATGTTTTTTGTTTGTAGAGCTTAAACTAGTGTCATTTTCTTGGCAGTCTTTTAGTAAATCTATTTCGTAATCCTGAGAATTTATATTATTTTCATTGTGTGAAAAGTTGTTTTCGATTTTACTGTTTTGGTTAGTATCATAAAGCTCCTCAAACATTTCTTCCTGTTCTAAATTGCCTTTTAGTAAACACTTCTCTATTTTTTTATCTTTTATTTTAATATATTGTGGCCATTTTAAACCATATTTCAAATTTTCCAATATAAAATTTATTCTTTTTTTGGGAATATGCTTCTCTTCCATTATAAGTCTTGCTTTACATAGGGCTATTTTTCTATTTAAGTCATTGGTGTTTTTCTTGTCTAAAAGGATCTCTCCTATGCCCAGGTCCAAAGCTTCTTTTAGCCATGCAGATTCTTTAGATAAATTTGGTCTTAATTCATTTATGATCACACTTAAATGAGTAGAGTCTAACAATGAATTTTTGCCAAAATTTTTTATTATAAATCTTAATACTCCACCAAGATTTTCTTCTAATTTTTTATCACTCATTTTACACCCCCTCATATATAAATTATTATTTGATTTATATGTATAGAACTTTATTGTGGTATCAAGGTATTGTTTTTGAGATTTGGTGTTATTTAACCTGAGCAATAAAAATATGTAAATCTATAAAATAAAAAAGAGCATCTTATCTTGATGCTCTTTTAATTGGCATTTTATTAAAATTGTGAATTAAAATTTCTACAAATAATTTTTAATTTACTTATTTTTTTCTATTTTATACTTTTTATAAAGAATATCTTTTAAAACTAATACCGTATCTTGGTCGTTAAAATTAAATTCATCTTTGAACTCATCGTATAATTTTGATATTTTTTCACAATAAGTATTTATATTTTGCATTCCTTGATATGAAGCTAAAATAGGATATTTTTTACTCCATGCACTAGTCCAATCAATTTCATCAACTATCATTTCTATACTCGTAATATCACCACTTGGATTGCTCTTACTTATAAGATAATCATAACTTACATTATATAGCTGACTTAGTAATTTAATATTTTTTAACTCAGGAACTGTTTGATTCGCTTCCCACTTACTTACAGTTTGTCTAGATACATCTAATCTATTAGCAACTTCTTCTTGAGATAAGCCTGCCTTTTTGCGCAAACTTAATATTTTATCTCCTAATAACATAATAATTACATCCTTTCATTTCTTCAAAGTTAATTTGTAGGTATAGTATACTTTAAGGATAAATTATTTTCTACCAATTGAGTTTGGAATTTTGTCAATTAGACTTAACATCTAATGAATTTTTATAAATACAAATGCTTAATATTTTGCATTAGACTATAGGTAAATTAAAAATACACTTTCCAGCGATGGATCACTGAAAAGTGTATTTATTAATTAGATTGCTCTTGTATATTTTCTTAACCACTCAGTTTCTTCTTCATTTAAGAATGGTGATACTTTTTCAAATACTTCTTGGTGATAATTGTTTAATAGTTTCTTGTCTTCAGCTGTCATTATATCTGGATTAATTGCGTCTAAATCCATTGGAATAAATGTTATTGTTTCAAAATGCATAAATTGTCCGTATGCATTTTTATTACCTTTTTTGCAAAGTAATTCATTTTCTAAACGTATACCATGAGAACCTTCAATATAGATACCAGGTTCATTTGTTATGATCATACCTGCATGGAATGGCTCTATTTCTCCTTTACGATATTGCCAACGGAATCCTGTTGGACCCTCATGAATATTTAAAAGATAGCCCACACCGTGACCTGTACCATGGTTAAAGTTCATATCTCTATCCCAGAACGGTTTTCTTGCAAGCATATCAAGTGTCATACCTGTGCATCCTTCTAAGAATTTAGCACTTCCAAGTTGCATATTACTGATTGCTACTAGTGTAAAGTTGTCTTTCATTTCTTGTGAAATTTCCCCAAGAGCGAAAGTTCTTGTTATATCAGTAGATCCTTCATAAAAACCTGCACCTGTATCTGATAAATATAAGCTTCCTTCTTTTAATTCAACATCAGTTTCTGGGCTTGATGTATAATGAACTATTGCTCCATGCTCTCCAAAAGAAGATATTGGTTCAAAACTTGGGCGTATAAAATCACCCATTTCACCACGAAGTTGGTCTAATTTTTCAGATGCACTAATTTCAGTAATTTTAGTTTTTGCCACATTTTCTTTTAACCATTTCATAAATCTTACATGGGCAACACTGTCTTTAATTTGTGCTTTTTTGATATTTTCAATCTCTACTGGATTTTTTATAGCTTTAAATAAAATCTCTGGATTTCTTTGTTCTACTTTTAATACATTTGATGGAATATTGTTATAAAGAGCATAGTTTACTTTTGATGGGTCAAGAAGTAAAACTTCATTTTCTCCAATTTTTCTTGCATCTTCATATACATCATTGTATGGATGAAGTACAACGCAGTCTTTAGCAAGATTTGCTTTCATCTCATCATTTAATTTACTCTCATCAATGTATAACTCAACAGTATCTTTAGTGATTATTGCATATGCAAGAACTAGTGGGAAGAACTCAATATCATTTCCTCTAATATTTAATGTCCAACATATATCATCTAAAGTTGTAAGAACATGAATAGATGCCCCTGCTTTATCCATTTCTTCTCTAATTCTTTTTAATTTGTCTGCTGTTGATTCACCTGTATATTTAACTTCCAATGCAAATGCTGGTTCTTTTGAAAGCTCTGGTCTATCATTCCAAATTTCACTTATAAGGTCTTCATTATAATCAACTTTTGCATTATTTGCTTTTGCTATTTTTTCATATTCTTGACCTTCTCCTACTGATACTACACGACCATCAAAACCTAGTGTTTCTCCAGATTTTAATGTTTCTTTTAAATATTCTTCTATAGTTGGAACTTCTGGTTCACCCATTCTCATTAACTCAACTGTAGTTCCTTCAAGTTGTTTAGCCGCTTGTATAAAATATCTTCCGTCTACCCAAAGGCGACCCTCAGTCTTTGTTATAATTGCAGTCCCTGCAGATCCTGAAAATCCAGTGATGAATTTTCTAGATTTAAAATACTCTCCCACATATTCACTTTGGTGGAAATCAGCAGTTGGAACTATGTAAGCATCAATGTTTTTTTCTTGCATAACTTTACGTAAGTTTTCAATTCTTTCTACTATATTCATCTTATATTCCCTCTTTTTTTTTATTTTTATTGTCTTGTGCCAAATCATATAGTTTTTTCTTAAATGTAACTTTTAATTTATATATTTTTATAAGTTAAGAAATGCATTAAAAGAATTAACTAATACCATATTGCTTTATAGCAATTAAATTGTAACACCAAATATATATAAGTCAATATTAAATCAACAAAATAATATGGGTAAATATATTAATATAAATAAATTAGGAATATTATGTCACTAAGTGTTTGTGGAGCACTACTGATGCTCACGCTGCAAGATTTTCAGTCTTTAACATATAATCTAATTTTAAATAATTATCTAGTAACAAAAAACGAAATCAGAATTACAAAATATAATACTTTACTTCCTGCTCCACTCTCATATTTTAATTTTTGGGGTAGTTCTAAAATGCGGATTTTACACTTTAAAACAAACTAACCCGATGTTTCCAACGGGTTAGTTTGTTAAGATTGTTTATTATATTTTATATATAATATTAGCATTATTAAGTAAATAGCTATAAATAAAAGTGAGTATATGTTTAAAGAAAAGCCATAACTTTTATAATATAAAGTTGCAAAAGTTATAATACTTAACAGTATTATTATAACTTTCTGTTTGAGAAAAAATTTCATAGATTTACTCCTTTAATTAATAAAAAATTAATATTTGATCTTTATTAACAGATCTCAAGTATACTTTATACTTAATTATAATCTATTTGAACTCCCTGCTTTGGCTAATTTAAATAAAACATTAAGCATTGAACAAATTATTAATGAAAAAGCTATGAGTTTAGATTTCATTCTTTTTTCATAATGATAATATCCCAACTTAATTTATATTTAATATGTTAATTATATTTTAAATATGTTAATTATATTTTATAGGGATTTACTGACACAAAAGTAACTCAAACCATTATCAATACTCAAACACAGCAGTATTACGTTTAAATAATGATTTAGGGGTTAATGATATACGTGAAATACTTGGTATTGGAGAAAAGGCGTTACAACGTATAATTAAAATAGTGACTATATTTTGTTCCTATTTGTAATATAATGGAAATTTAATGTATAATTGATTTATCTAATGATATATAAAGGGGGTGAAATTATCAAAAACATATTTAACTTCATGAAATATCCTTTGCTAATATTCTTATCACTTTTCATTTTAAAATGTACTGCTTTATTTGCAGCAGTAGCTATGTTCACACAACATTATTTATTAGCAATTGTATTGGGATTAAATTTTACACTAATAGTTATCTTTTTAATAGTTCCAATTTTATTTTTCTTAGAAGGAAAAAAGAAAAGTCAAAAAGGAAACTTTTTTATTTGTTTATTACTTTGTGTTATTTGTTTTTTAATTCCACTTTATGAAGAAATTAAACTAATTATAGATGATAGAGATTTTTCATCATGGTTTATTGCTTCTCTAATTTTATGCATATTAGTATATTCTTTAGGGTGGCATAAAGGTAAGAAGTTAAGTAAATCAAGAAAATTTTAATTTCACAAGGAGGCGATTTTATTAAAAATAGAAAGATTATTTTATTAATTATTGCTATATTTTTTATGTTTTTGAGTATTACCTATTCAAATTTTAATAAGCATAAAAAAGATGATGTAGGTACTTATATAATACCTAATGATTTAACAACGCAAAGTGGTTTGGTAACATTAGATTCAGAACGAGTTTATAAAAAAGATGACTCTAAAAACATTTCAATTGAAAGTAATTCAGTACAATATCTAATTCCTGTAAAAAATAGAAATGACTATTTAAGATTTTTGAATTTATTTAAAAATAAAAAATGCATACAACTTCCTTATAGTGCTCCAGAAGCAGATACTACAGATGACAAAAACATTTACACGAAAGTTAAGTATGAATTCCAATTTCAGTTTCGTCCTGATGAAAATGGAAAATATGAAAAAAAATGTTCACCTGGGTCAGGATTAATATATAAAGACGGAACATTTGAAATGATGTATAAATTAGAAAATCTAGATTTTATATTTTTAAAAGGAAAATTCGATAACTCTGAAATGAAAATAATAAAATCTATATATGATAAAATTTACAAAGATCATAAATTAGAACAAAAAAATTAAAAGTTAAAATAATTCCAAAAGGTACGTACTATAACTTTTATGTAGTACGTACCTTTTATTAATTCTATAATTATATTGCTTTATGGCGTAACCAATTTGAAATATTGCAATATAGCTCCAACCCATGCACTTAGAGTGGCTATAACTTCACTTGCAACTAATCCTCCTGCTACTATTTCACCAGAAATCAATCCTAAGATTAGTAGAGCTATAGCAGCTAGAGCATACGGAGCTGCATCTGAAGCTGATTCAGTTATCACCTTAATCGCTTCTTGAATTTTTTTATCATCTGGAAATAATCCTATTGACATGCAAAGAGTTTCTTCTCCAACTCCATCAATTCGTGCTGCATTTATTTCAACTTGAAGTTTTACTCCAAATTGTTTAAGATCCTTGTCATAAGTACCTGCAATAAGTACTTTATTACCATCATGTGCAATAGATCCTACGTTGTTTTTGACCTTTGTTAAATCCAGATTAATTGTACCTATAAATCCACGGGGACCCAACTAGGATTAAGTGCATATGTAGTATCTAACCATTTTTGAGTCTGATATACTCTTTCATCAAATTATTTTGGCATATGATCGTTTACCCATAAGGTTATACCTACCGTTTTTTTTAAATCGAACTCAGTCACATAATTTACAGATTGTTTTATTGGATGCATATATGTTGCGCTATAATAAAGATTATCTGATTCATATATCACTTTTGTGACTCCAGTATGAGAATTAAAAGAATTTTTTACTTTCTTAATATCTTTTGGAAGATACTTTTTTGCATATTTTACAGATTCTTTCATAGTTCGTTCTATTGGATTAGACTCTCCATAATTTGAAGCAGCAGACAATTTTTCTCTTATTTTTTCAATATCACTTTTTTCATTTTTTTCGGTTTTCGTTGATACGTTACTTGATGTATCAGTTGACTTGTTGTTTGTTTTATTACAACCAATCATAAATATTGATATTGCTATCATACATATGCTAATTATTTTTAATTTAATATTAAAACCTCCCTTCAAACTTAGTTTTAAATGTTTATATATGGTGTTGGTTTTATTTATAAGTATCATTATGAAGTACAACTTTAACCATGAAAGCATAGCCTCAAATCAAATTGTAACACTAATAACAATATACTGCGACAATGATAGAAAAAGAAATATTCAAACAGGATAAGTATATAGTGTTGCATTAATAATCTTAAATATTTGCGATCTTATATATCAATTTATAGTAAAAAAAATAATAATTAATATGAAGATTTAATTAAAAATACTAGGAATAAAAAACAACTGTATCCTAGTATTTTCAATGTATACACTAAGGTACAGTTGTTAAAAGAACTAATGGAATTATTAGTCTAATAATTTTTTATATTCTTCAATATCATCAAATTTGGTTCCAAAACTTGATGGTATATCACTTATATTTTTCATATTTATTGGTTTACCCTTATTTAGTTGATTAATAGTTAAATCAAAAGAATTATCTTCTTTTAAACTAATTTCAAAATTTTGTCTATCACTACTTAATTTATAGGTATTATCTTTATTTAAAATTTCATACATTCCTTTATCAACTTCTCTATTATCAATATATTCAACAAAACTATTGTCTGTTTTATTAAATGAAATTTGAACATGATATCCATTCACTGCATCACTCTGATAAAATCCGTGTAAAGGTAAATTTTCCTTAGATGATGAACAACCAATTAATAGTAATGTGACCGAAAAAATTAATATAGAAAATATATTTCTTTTCATATTTCTAGTCCCCCTTTATATAATTAACATTAGGTAGCTATTATAAGAGTTATAGTAGCAGATTTAAACTTTATGCAAAACATATTTATTTAATTGTTTAATATTAATGTTTTGAAATCAGTTTCTATGAACTGGACTTGTGTTAGTGAAACACTCAAGGCATTGGGTGTTATGATGTATTTTAAACTTGGTGTAATGAGAGCATGATATACTTTATATTGTGGTATTTTGTGATTAATAAGGTCTTGAAACATAGGTCTTATTAATAACAAAAGTATTACGAATATGATATTTAATTAAAATAAAAACCTAATAACAAAAAACACATCCGTCAAAATTCGTATGCAGCTTGAATAAGGAAGGAAAGAAAGCGAAGAAGAATGTGACAGTAAAAGAAGAAAATTTGTGTAACAATGCCCTTAGAATCGAATTGAATGAATTTTAAGGGCATTGGCTTTTTATAAAAAATTAAAATATGTTGAACTTTTGTAAAATATGTATAAAATAACTTACTAAAATTAAAACATTAAATGTAATTGTAACTATCTTGAATTTTATACTTCTACTATCTGAAATATCATAGTTATCTATTTTTTCGCAAAAGTATGATAAAGTAAAATAATTAGATAGTAGTAGAAGTATAAAAAAAATACGCATAGATATTGATGTTTCAAAATCTTTATAAATAAGAGGTAAAACAATCATAAAGCCTAAAATAATATTAGTTAGTGATGGGCCAATGAACTTTGTCTTTTCTAATTCATATACTTTTTCTTTTTTCTTTATATCATTCATAATATCAGATCCTTCCAATAATAAATTATCTAATGATAAATTATAAAGTTTAGCAAGCCGAACTAAACTTTCTATATCAGGGAAATTTTTATCATTTTCCCAATTTGAAATTGATTTAGTAGAAACAAAAATTTTTTCAGCTACTTGTTCTTGCGTTAAGTTTAAATCTAGTCTTTGTTGTTTTAGTATTGCGCTTATCTTCATAATCTCTCCTTAAAGTTAAATGTAGTAACAGCATATTATTTGGGTTAAAAATAATCTATCCAAAGTATTTCATATAGCATTTTTTAATATAGAAACAAGTTTCTAGTTAGCTTATTTACTGATTTTACCATAAACAAATTAAATTCACAAAATACAATTGTTCATTAAAAATAAATATCAAATATAAGGCTATTCTCATATTTTTCACAATTTTTTTAGTTTTTTGTAGTAAGATATTCAATATAAATTAAAAGATTTGTAAAAAATATGCAACTAAATGAATATCTACAGAATCTAATATGTGTAATCATGGTTATAAGGAGGATAATATGACAGAAAATATCATACTAAAAAGAGTGAAGATTTTTAGTAAAAAAAGTAAGTTAACAGAAGAAATAGATTTAGTAAGTAAAGCCAAAAAAGGTTCAGATGAGGCTTTTGAAGAGCTTATAAATATCTATAAAGAATACCTTTATAAAATGGCATTTATTTATACAAAAAATGAGCAAGATGCATTAGACATTTATCAAGAAACAGTGTATAAGATCTATTTAAATATAGATAAACTTAAAGATTCAAGTTATTTTAAAACTTGGATAACTAGAATACTTATAAATAATGTGAATATGAAAAATAGACACGTAAATAAGTTTAAAGATGTTGAAGTAGAAGATTACATAGGTAAAATAGAATATTCAAGTATAGAGGAAAAAATAGATTTATATGATGCAATAGATATATTAGAGGAAAAGTATAAGACACCTATAATATTGCAATATTTTCAGGATTTAACAGTAAGTCAAATATCTAAAATAATGGATTGTAATGAAAATACAGTAAAGTCATATATAAGGCGAGGAAAGAAAAAATTATATGATTTATTGAAGGAGGAATTATAATGAGTAAATATGATGAAATAAAAATGCCAGATAATATAGATGATATAACTAATACTGCTATATCAAAAGGAAGAAAGCAAAAGAATTTAAGAAAGTACAGAAATGTAATGGTTGCATCAATAACAACATTAGTTATTGGATGTGGAGTGATGGGTGTTATAAATCCTTCGCTAGCAGACTCTATACCCATAGTGAAAAATATAGTAAACTATTTTGATAACAATAAAGATTCTAGGTTTAAAGGTGATAAACGTGAGCTAGAGAAGACTTCTAATAGTTTAAATTTAGCTGTTAAAGATAAGGGTATAGAATTTAAAGTAAATAGCATATCTTATGATGAAAGTTGTATGACTGTATTTTATACTATAAAAACAGATAAAAATATAAAGAAAAATTATAAGGTAGATGAAAATCCTTTATTTGCTCATCCATGTATTGATTTATATATAAATGGAAAAAGATTCGATTCATACAGTAATCCAGAATCAGAATCTAAATATATAGGAAGTGATAAATTCGAGGGTATTTATAGATTTGATATGAGTGGTATAGCTATAAAAGAAAATGATCATGTAGAACTAAAGACAGATAATATTTTTAATACAGATGGTAATTGGAATATAGCTACTAATTTAGATAAATCTAAAACTAACGTAGATAGCCATAGTTATAAGGTTAATAAGAAATTTACAATAGGAGAAACTAATTATGATATAAAAGAAGTTATAATTTCTCCATTAGGAAATAAGATTCTTCTTCAAACTAGTGAATTAAAGAATTTAAATAAATCAAATGAAGGAAAGGAACTTTTAGCCGGATTTGCACTTATGGATGATAAAGGTAAAATTCTAAATGCAATAGATAATGGAAGCTATGGTCCAGATGAAAAAACTGGAATTGCAACAAACTCATTTGAGTTTATAGGTGCAGATAGTGATACAAAATATTTACAAGCTATACCAAAAGAATATATACGTTTTGCAGACAGTAAAATGTCTGAACCAAAGAGCATAAATAATCTTCCTTTGATATTTAAAACAAGTGAAGTTGGAAAGATAAAGATAGACAGTTTCAAGGTAACAGGTGATAAAGTAGAATTCACTTATTATAAAGAAGGACTTGTAGACAATGAGGTTTGTTTAGAGTATTTCGATAAAGATGAAAATAAAGTAGAGTTTGGTGGATTAAAAGATACATACTTTGATAGAAAAACTGGAAAATATACTCAAATTTTTGATCTAAATGGATATAAAAATAATGAGGAAAAAATAAAAAGTATAAGCAAAATTTCTGTCTATTATGTGAATGATGTAAAATTATTAAAAGATAAAGCCATAAAAATAGAGTTGAATAAATAATACCTATAGAAGTGGAATATCTTTAAATAAATATTATTTTGACTTGCCTTTTAAAGGTACTATTAATATGGATTTTTATATTATTATAAATATTCAAAGATATATGGTAAAAAAGCCCTTAAAATCCGTTTATTTGGATTCTAAGGGCTTTAACTTTATCGTAAATATATAAAGTGAAATTTAGGAACTAATTAAAAAGTTTGCCTAAAATATTCTTAATCCTTAAGATATTCTTAATCCTGTGGATGCATTAGTGGGAGGATTTATATACTTATTTTTTGAAGTTTTTGAGTCATAGAAGAAAGTGTTCCATGCCTTTTTTGATTTTAAATTACTATATTACTAGGTTATAATAGGGTAGTATAATTTAAATACACATATATGTTAGTAGGATTGTCAGTTAAGCATTCAATTTCACGATTTTTTAGATATTTTTTATGTTGTTTTGTTTAATATTAATGTTTTGAAATCAGTTTCAATGAACTGGACTTGTGTTAGTAAAACCCTTAAGGCACTGAGTGTTGTGATGTATTTAAACTTTGGAGATCATTTGTACTTACTGTAAAATGAAATGGTAAAAGTTGCGAGTATTACTGTTATACATAAAAAATAGTCTCCCAAAAACCATAGAATCTTTTTTATTTATTATTTTCTTTTTCTAAAATTGGATATTTATGAGGAACTTTCTCATCATCTATTCCATTACCCATTTTATTATCAATACCTAAACTCATTTTATACTGATGAACTGTGTCAAATCTATTATAACTATATACATATGTCAAATCCTTATCGTCTTTCCTTTTTAAATAATGTATATGTTACAATTTAAATGATACTATTTTACTTATTAACTATATACAAATCGAACTTACTTTTTTTACTATCAGATAAATTGATTTTTACTTTATATAAACCTTTTTGGGATACAAAATCAAAATTATATTCACTTTTAGATTTTTGATTTGCATTATCATATGTAGTTCCATTTGGATCTTCTATTTCAACTGAAATAAATTCTTTTGATAAGTTCTTTATCATTATCATTTTGTTTTCATCTAAATTTATATCAAATTCATATTTATTTTCCATATCCTTTGTTTCTTTGACTACTTCATCATAATAATTTATATAATTTTTTGACGAATCATTTGGAAATTTCAGGTCTTTTTCTAATGATATAATTTTATTAGACTTTTCTTCTTCATTTTTAATATTAGAATCCTTCAATTCATTTTTATTACAAGAAACTAATATTAATAAAAGTAAACTTAATGGTAATATTTTTTTTATTATATTTTTCTTCATAAAAAATCCCCCTATCTATCTGGAATATAAATCGTTATAACACCTGTTGAATGATTACTTATTTCATATGGAATTGCTATTTTAGCTGTTTGACTTAATTTAGTTACCAATTTACTTCTGTATCAAATAAATTTAATATAGAAAACCTAAAATTATATAATGCAATAGAATTCTTAAAATAACTGTAGATAAAATATAAAATAATATAAGTATATATTTCTTCAACCTATTTCCTCCATACACTCTTTATTTGTTAGATTTTTTCACTAATATACTATCAATTATATTAAAGGAAATAACACTATTATCCTTTATTTATAAATAAAAAACTTAAGTAATGTAATAGTTTATCAAAGTTAGACAATGAGAATATAATAAGTCCTCGAAAGGCCATATCAAATAGATTTAAGAAGTGGGATATGAATTAAATAAGGAAAGTAATCAGTATTAAAAGACTATTGAAATAGTTGCTAAAGATATATAAAAACAAGAAAGTAGTAATAATGTAGTTAACGAGGATAAATTAGAAATAGACAATTTTGAAAGAAAAGTTGTTGTTAGGTCATATAAACTATATGAGCCTATTCTAAAAGAATTTTTAGATAAATATAGATAAAGACCATACCGTATTTTTACAGAAAAAGTGTAAATTGGCCTTTATCTATATTTATTATACTTTTTCTTTTAGGTTTATATCCTTTCAATTTTACTATTTCAGGTATTAATTTTATATTCTCTATAAATTTTCTAGTTCCTTAGTTATTAATTCTTTGTTAATTTTTGATGCTTCAAATTCAATAATTTCATAATTACCTAATTTGTTAATATAAAATGGATCTTCTTTTATAATTCTACTTACTTCTTCTTTATCAGCGTTACATAAAATTATTCCACCTGTTCTAGGGTTCTTTCTTCCTGAACATATAAATTTGTTATTTGCATAATACTTATTTAAAAACCCTATATGTTCCTCTAGTTTTTGTTCAATTTTTTTCAACTCAACTGTATACGTTATGTTTACTATTACCATATGTACATCCCCTTTAATATAATATATTTACTGTATTAAAATTAGTCCTTATAAGTATTAAAGTCAAGTATAAAATAACATAACGAGTAAAATAAGTCTTTAGACAATAAAAAAGTTGCTTCGAAAAGCAACCCTTTTGTTTTTATATATTATAGTAAAATACTCATTATAATTGTATTTTTATATAGTTAATTGTTCTGATTCCAAAGAAGTGTTACTTCCTTCTCTTTTATTTAAATCTTTTTTCAACAATTGATAAATAACAGATACTGTAGGAATTCCAAATAGGACACCTTGAATTCCAAACAATCCTCCACCTACCATAACTGCTGCAAATACCCAAATACCAGGAAGTCCAATAGAAGAACCTACCACCTTTGGATAAATAAATTGATTTTCTAATTGTTGTAACACAACTATAAACACTAAAAATAACATTGCCTGAGTTGGTGACACTGTAAAAATCATAATAAATCCAACAATTGCACCAATATAAGCTCCAGCTATAGGAATCAATGCACTACATCCCATAAGTACTCCTACCATAAGTGCATATGGGAATTTAAAAATAAACATCCCTACTGTACAAAGTGTTCCAAGTATTATAGCTTCTGTACATTGTCCAACTATAAAGTTGTGGAAACTCTTATCAATTACTCTTAGCACATAAAATGTTCTTTCACTTATTTTAGGACTTGTGTATGTGTTTATTAGTCTAGTAAATTGATTACTTAGTTTTTCTTTTCCACCTAATATATAAATGGCAAATATTGAACCTACTACAAAATTAAATACTACTGAGAAGACACCAGTCACATATTCTATAACAGTTCCTGCTCCAGAAGTAAACCACTTAAAACCATTATCAATTATTTCTTTCCAGTTTATCATATCCATATTAAAATTGGCTATATCTTTAGGCAACAAGTTTTGTATGTTAGGATTGGAATTTAATAAATTAACCATGTGATCTATAAAAGGCGGAATACTAGAAACAAGCACTTCAATAGATGATTTTAACTCAGGTATTATTAACCTTGCTACTAATATAAATATAATCACAACGCTACCAATTGATAAAAGTATTGATATTGTTCTTTTAAACTTAATCAATCTTTCATTTTTAAATTTTTCAAATAATACTTTCTCGTAAAACTTCATGATAATATTTAAAATATAAGCAATCATGCACCCAACTATTAGAGGGTTGGCTACTGCTATAAACGTTCTTACTCCTGCCGAAATATTTTTCCAGTAATAAATCATAAGAAATAGAGCTATTACTGAAAGTCCTACTTTTATAAATATATTTTTTTCTATTTTCATTAAAAATCTCCTTTTTCTAATAGGCTATTAGCTTGTTATCAATACTTTCCTTGATTTTCTATATTTTATTTTATAGCTAATATTACAATATATTTTATTGAAAATCAAGTAAAAAAGATATAGGGCCTAGTATTATACTAATTCTATATCTTTTTAGTTTATAATTTAATTAAAATTATTATAGCTGAACCTACAACAACTTTGCACATGTACATTAAAACAGCTATTTTTTTCGTGCTGGTAATTCATCATACATAGAATCAAACAACCTTGTCAAAAAGTTTTTGCTATCCACATCATTAACAAGCAGCATTTTCTTTGCCCCTTCATAAGGTACTTCATAAGAAGCTGTGGGCATAAGTGATTTTGCTGAATCAATAGGTTTTACAAGTAATCTATCGTCATAAATACCACCTACAATTTTACCACGGTAATAAATAATAAATTCTCCCATCATAGCTCTATATGAAATTTCTTCTAAATCAGATAATTGTTCTAAAATAAAATCCAAATACTCTCTACTTGAAGCCATCTTTTCCACCTCACAAATTTATATTAGCAATATATTCTCACCAAATATTTGTATCTTAAAATGTTGGTTTTTACAATAATTTACTCAAAATCCACATCACTTGCTCTCAAAGTTATATAATCGTACTCATACTCGTTGTTGCTGCTTATCCCTATGTGAAACTCATATAAATCATCTAGCTTATATATTTCATCGTAAATCCAGTATGAATTTTCCTCCAAATTATTTTCTATAATCTGGCCATTTCTATAAATTATCTTATTTATATCTGTAAAACCGCCACTATTATCAAGATCAAGGACAATATCATCTCCAACTTTTTTCACACTTAAAATCTCACAGTCATGGAAATCATAATTGTCTAGGATTTTCTGTGGAATCTGCTTTTCTACCTTTTTAAAGTAATTAAAGTAATCCTTCATTACTTTTTCTGTTGTTTTTTCATTTTCTTTGCAATATTTTTCTATTCTCTTTTTAATATCTTTTGATGCCTTATTAAGAGCCAAGACTCTTATATCTGCCACATCATCTAAAATATCTTTTGGCAAATTGTTTTTTAAAAATTCTATTTCATACTTATGACTTTGGGCAAATTCACTTGTCAATTTTGCCTCATCGTATTCTTCTATTTCAAAGTTTTCTGCTGCTTCTCTTTCTTCTTCTAGTATGCTATTTCTAAGTTTTTCTACTTCCTCTTGTGACATAAATTCACTAACACTTACCATATTACCTTCTTCATCCAAAACAGATATTTCATCCCAATCTGTTTCATCAAATTCATCTTCTTCTGTCATTTCGCATATTTCTTTTTGCTCTTGTAAGAAGTTTTTCAATTCTTTTTTGTATAAATCTTGGTAGTATTTTTCATCAAATTTTTCTGCTTTTTTTGTAGATCTCATTAGCATATATATGTCAGTTCTTCCCATATCCCTTTGATATTCTTTTGTAAAAAACTTCATAATAACTTCCCCTTTTTTAAATAAAGTTAATAATTTTTTATTTAATGCCCTTTCTTTTAATCCTACTTAAAATTCTACATTATTTTCATCATATATATCAACTTTAATTTAAATTTCCTAATCAATTTTATATTTATTTTTTATATATCATATCTATATGTGGAATATTATCTTCTAAATATTCATCTGAAACAGCATTAAACCCAAGACTTCTATAAAAATCAAGTAAATATGCTTGTGCCTGAATTTTTATAGTATTTTCAGTCAAATTATTTTCTATAAATTCAATAGCTTTTAGCATCATTTTTCTTGAAATTCCTTTTCCACGATAACTTTTCTTAACAGCTACTCTTCCTATTGATATTTCATCGTAAGAAACTCCTTTTTCTAAAATTCTCAAGTATGAAACTATTTCTCCATTTTCTCTCAAAAATAAATGATAGGAATTTAAATCTTTATCATCACAGTCTAAATAGGGACATTCTTGTTCTACAATAAATATTTCATTTCTTAATGCTAAAATTTTGTATATCTCTTCTATATTAAGTTCGTTAAATTTTTTAATTTTCCAATTCATAAATTTACCTCCATCTACATTCTACTTAAACTCCCTATAAAAACATAAAAGCACCCAGCCTAATCCCTCCTTAAAAAGGCCCTAGTGGGAAAAGACACAGTGCTTTTTAATACTCTTACCCGGGGATAAGAATAAGCATCGTATTATTTAATTATCAATAATAATAACATATGCATAACTTTTAATCAATCTGTTGTTTGAATCATAATGCCAAGTTCTTAGAAATATATTTTTCAACAGTATAAATTTGCTATAAACCTTTTTTCATAACAACAGCAGGTAATAATTTTTTATTCCAGTTTAAGGTTATATTTTCTATACTTTCAAAACCATTTTTTCTCCAAAAATCAAGAACACGTTTATCATAATTTGTAACAACATCAATTCTTAAGCTAGTACTATTGCTTGACTTTATGTACATTTCAAATAATTCATATACCTTTATTCCTATACCTTGGCCTTTAAGATTACTATTAATCATAAGCAATGATAAATATGTTTCTTTATCTACTTTAAAATCAATTATACCTACTATTTCATTTGAATTTTTTTGAACAATTTTACATGAGTAAAACCCTTCATTTTTCATTATCTTTAATTCATCACGTACCCATTTTGTACTTATACTTTCTTTACCTATGTGACTTTTTAAAAAAAGCTTATTTGAGTTATATATTCTTACAATATCATTTAAGTCTTTACTCTCAATTAAGTTTATATAAAAATCATTAAATTCAAAATAAATAATGCTCTCACCACCTTGATATAAATATGATTATATTAATTGGTCTAAAAGTAAAATAAATCTGTTTAATTTAAATTATCTATTTTCTTCAAATATAATCTCTGAAGAATATTTTTTTTCAGAATCTAAGCGTAGTTTATAAAAAAACTGTAGCCACTCTGGCTGTATGTCTACTTGATCTGCTAATTTTCTAAGTGTTCTTTTACCTATACGTCTATCCATTATAGCAAACATTCTAATTATTGGATTTTCAGATGCAATACTTTTTTCAATAGGTAATCCTTTATACTCTCCAATTGCTTCAGTAACATCGCAAATATCAAAATCACCATTATTTATTGACATCTCTATAAATTTATCTTCTATAACTTTGTTTTCTTCTTCATATAAATATTTATCACCAGTCCATTCTCTATCTGGCACATCAAGCTCTACTTTAGTCCTACATTCCAATTTGTAATATCCCTTTACATAGTATGCAAATGGATTTGCTTTAGCATATTCATTTTTATCAACTCTAACACAAAACCTTCCATAGTCATCATGTGCGTAACGATAATGTGTCAAAAAATAATGAACACGACCTCTCAAACTTTCACACAAAAACTCTTCTTCTAATTCTTTTTTTAACCCACTCCATGATTTCCCCATATATATCTCCTTTTATAGCTCTCATTTAATTAACTTTTGTTTATATTATAATAACTCAAATTCTGACCTTGTATCAAGTTATACCAACTATATATTCTAATAGGTTTTAAATATATTAACATATAATATTAAGTGAAATACTTACTTATGAGGAATTGTTAAAAATCTAAAAAGGGGGACACATTTTTGTGCACCCCCTCTCACCTACTTAGTATAATTTAAAAATCTATCTATTATTACAGCAATTGTAATCCCTATAAAATAGCTTACTAAGTCCATCCATAAGAAACCATGTCCAAGTACTAAAGCACCAATAGTAGTTTTTCGTATGGCATTTATCCAGTTTGCCTGATATAGCTGACTTATTTCTATGGTAAAAGAAAAAATAAGTGCTATATTGAAGTTTTTTAACAGATCTAACTTGGGAAACAAGAACCTAAAACCAAAGTAAACCATCATAGCCCATAACATGTCTCCTACAAATGGAGCAATGCTGCTTGGAAATATAAACATAAATTTTCTCGATAATAAACCCATTAACATTACTACCGTTGTAATTATAAAGTATACTACTCTTTTAGTCATAATAATCATTTCTCCACATCTTCATTTCACAATAACTTGAACTAATAACTAAAATTAGCATCCTTGCTTGTTAGATAGTTGCTGTTATTATTCTAACTAAGATTCATTCTTTTGAGCTATTTTTTGTGTTGTTATTTTGTCTATTTCTTTCTTAAGTTCTTTTAAGTATGGAGAAAATCCCACCTTATCTGCACCATAAGTAAGCTGCAAGTCATATTCTAATGGAATCCAAGTACTAATATCCGCCTCGTTATGCTGAATAACTGCCTCTAAGTTATCTAAAGCTTTATAAATCTTAGCTTCATCAGTCTTACGTTCATTCATTTCCTTTAGAAGTTCTGTGAATTCCTCACGGTAAGGACTGGGGAAAGTAGAAATCCACTTGAAGAATACCTCATCTTCTTTTTCACTATCTTCTTCTTTTTTCTCAAAAGCAGGAATATCGCCAGTAAAGGCTTCTCCTAAATCATGAATCAAACACATACGAATTACCTTGTCCATATCCATGTCTGGAAATTCGTCACGCATTAATAATGCCATTAATGCAATACGCCAACTATGTTCTGCCACACTTTCATGGCGTCCACTGGATGTCCATGAATGTCTAGTATTGCATTTTAGTTTTTCTGCTATTGTTAATATTTCTAGAAATGTTGTTGTATTCATAGAAAGTTCCCCCCTAGAATTTTTATTTACAAGACTTACATAACTTCATATATATAATATCATACTATAGTCTTTTGATTAAATAAAAAGCCCTTCATCTAGCAAAGACAAGAGCCAATTTCTTAAGTTTACTTTGGTATATAAGCGTTTACGTCTTCTTTTGATAACATAGCAGATTGAAAAGAATTCTATAATAAATACAAGTACGTTATTGTTATATATTAGAAATTAGTAATACAAAATTTAGTTAAAGGGAAGTGATATAATGCCACAGATGAATAGAGGTGGTAAATTTATATTTGGAAAATCTTTATTAAGAGAAGATTTAACTATTAATCTACCTACACAAGCAATTTCAGAGTACGATATTACATCAGAGGGAAAAGTATATTTGATTTCTGGAAGTAAAACAACAGGAGGATTTGTAGTAACTCGAAAAGGTTTATTATATCCATCTAAAATAGGAAATATATTAAAAGATACACCTCAATTATGTAATTACAAACTACAAGAAGGTCAATTTGTTAAGTATAAAGGTAGATTGTATTGTTGGATGCATATTTCAGAAAATGGAACTATAAAATTAACGCATAAAATATTAGAAACTCTTGATATTTCAATTGGTATGGAATTGTTATCTATTAGAAGTAGTGATATAGCATTTGTAATGGGGGCAAAAGGACCATTATTAGAGAAAGCTCATAATTTTAAAGGGACTTTGGAAGTGTTTTAGGTTGGTAAAGTATAAATATTTACATTTGGAGGGATTAATGTGGAAAAGAAGAAAATTGGAATAGGTTCACTTTCTTTATTATTATTTGTTGTTGGTTGTTTATTTAGTTTTACGTTTTATAATCTCACTATAGGGGATAATATCTTAACTTATATTGGTTTAAAAGCATGGTCTAATGGCAATAGTGGAACTCATTATACAATATTTTACTCTCTATTATTTTTTGTTCCATCATTAATTTTGGGTTATAAATTTAATGAGGACTTTGGATCAAAAGTTGGTAAAATACTATCTACGATTATGATAACAATTATAGTCGTAAATTCCTTATTATTTACTTCTGTTTTCTAAATCGCAATTTTAATATATTACCAATTAAAAAATCCAATATGTCAACTATTGGATTTTTTCATATTAATTTATATATTTACTCTTTTATATTTATTTGTAAGATTTTTTATATATAAAGACCTTAAACTATTAATAACTTCACTTTCTATATCCTTTTTTCTTATTAAGGTTGCCTTATTAGCATTTAAATAAGTTATAAAATAATCCTTTGACTCAAATACTTCATAAAACTGAGCATATTTAACTTTTATCTCTCCTTCAAATACTTTACTTTTTACTATTAAAAAATCTTCGTAAAAGTCTAATACTTCTTCTGAATCCAATGACCCTGTTTTATCAGTTTTTATTATTCGTTTAAATTTCATTTCGATTTTTAATATAATAGCTAAAATTGCTACAATCATTAATATAATCCAATAATATATAAATCCTATTAAATCAAATTGATTTTCACTATAAAAAATTAGACCAGATATAATAGCAGTAAAAAAAACCATAACTATAATCATCATTTTGCTTTTTAAAAGTGTTGATATGTATAAAAACTTATGGTAATCTTCCTTTGCCATAGTGGTTTTCACTGTAAATAATTTGCTATAATTCATGTTTTCCCCCTTTTAGCTTTATTATATAATAGATTATAATTTAAATGGAAAATATAGTAAATAATTATATTTGTAAACAAAACCATATATAACTTGGGTTGATGTAATTATTCCAAAAATTTAAAAGGGGGGCACATTTTTGAAGTGCTCCCCTTAAAGTAGACAGTTTGAAAATTATAAATTGTTGAAATAAGGAGGAGTATTTTTTATGCC